>Ga0209383_1001415_pt1 | contig 14987 bp, 9 predicted proteins | sample CoawatmetaG02DNA_FD_187510 | JGI IMG/M metagenome (GOLD analysis project Ga0209383, IMG submission 187510) | Marine microbial communities from the West Antarctic Peninsula - Coastal water metaG029-DNA (SPAdes) (version 2) | ecosystem: Environmental > Aquatic > Marine > Coastal ... | reverse complement strand
CTTATATGATTTGGAGTCAGTTGCTAAGAATCATGAAGACTATGCAAATCAAGAGCCAGTTGCAGTGTCACCAAAACTTACAAAATCTATTCAAAATAATAAGAAAAAACCTTAGCCTATTAATTTATTGATTCAATTTCTTTTTCAGGTTCAGTAGACATTCTTAACTTATTGGCTAAAAACCAAATTAATCCTACACCTAATGCCCACCAAATAATTTGCCATGCCCAAATTGATGGCATTCCAAGCATCCAAGAATCATAACCAGCATTAGGTTTTCCAAAAATGAAGTTTCCAAATATTGATCCTGGGCCAATAGCAAAAAACATCCATACCATTAATAAAAGTCCTCCAACTGGCTTAGACCATCGATCATTATTAGTTACCTCAGAATGTTTTTGGAAAAATGAGTGAAATGTTTCCCTATGTTTTTTGTCAGGATCTTGACTGGCCATTAAAGAGATAATTAAGCAGATTGAAATATTAAAAAACATACCCCATACGGCTGAATGAATTGTCCATGGCCATACTCCCCAAGGAAGTCGTCCACCAGTTATTTTCTGCCCTAATGTTTCAGTGAAGATGACTACAATAATCCCAATAATTACACCTGCTATTGCTGCATTTTTTGTAATCCATGGAAACCATGTGACACCTAATAATGAAGGCCAAAGCTGGAATGAGCAAGCAATTGCTAGACTTCCAAGTATAAGAGTGGCTTCCATCGAAAATGAAGCTAATAACATTCCACAAAAGAACACTAAAGCTGTAAAGAGTTTAGCTGCATTAATTTGAGTTTTATAATCTGCATCTTTATTAAAATAATGAACATAGATATCTCGAGATAAAATATTTCCAGTAGTTGACATAAATGCAGCTGCAGTAACTTGTAATGCCGCTATAGCGCAAATAGCAAGGAAGCCAACCATCCAGGGCGAAGTGCTTCCTACAAGCTTAATATAATGCATTACCAATTCAGTATATTGCGCCTTAGATAATTCTGGCAAGTGCTGTGCAATAGCAAATCCTGCTTCATTCACGGCACTATTTGCCCCTAATAGATTTGCACTTACTCCTTGTAGTGTAGAAAATAAAAACATAATAATGCCCACACAAGCTGCAGCACCCCATATTTGGTGAATTGAAAAACCTTTAGTTGATCTGCTGGTAAACCCAAGCATTGTGAATGTTGGTGAGGATTGAATTCCCATAACTGACATCATAAATGTAAGAGTCATAATAGCAGTCCATGGGCCTCCCTTTGGAGTTTCAATTCCTATACCATCTGTAAATTGAATTACACCAGGAATTGCAAAGTATCCTGGGAAGTTACCACCTCCCATGCCTTTAGTTTTTCCAAGATGACTAGTAATGTTTTTTGCAATGTTTGCTAAGCCTTGGTTTAATGAATCAAATCCTCCAGCCAGATCAAGAGCAAATAATCCTAATACAATCATTCCAAGGAAAAATAATATTGTTTGCAACACAGAAATTTTTGCTATTGCTTGCATTCCACCCATAATTGAATACAAAAGAACAAACCCAGACAAAGACCACATTGCTACATTACGTGAAAAAATACCATTAGTTAATTCACTTATTAGGAATCCTGAGGATCCAAAGAGTAATGCAGCAAAAGGAATACCAAATAAAATTGCAATACAAACTGAAATAATTCTTAGAGTGTCATCTTTAAAGTATGCAGAAAGCATTTCACCAGATGTAGTAAATTTAAAACGTCTTCCAAGCATCCATTGTCTTTTAAGTAGAACAACTCCTGAAATTGCAACAGCTATGGCAAAAAATGAAGTATTTGCAAATTGAAAGCCATCTCTAAAAATGAGTCCAGGGTGAGCAATAAAAGTCCATCCTGCAAAAGATATCCCTGTAGCTGCTATAGCAAATACCCATGGTGATAAGTTACGGCCAGATAGGAAGTAGTCATCTGCAGACGATATTTGCTTAGATGCTCGAACTCCCCAAAAAAAACAGTAAGACCAATATAGGACTAAAAATATAAATATCCATGTTATTGCACTTGTCATTTTATTTATTTCCTTGAATTATTTTTCTAGACATCATGATTAAATCGTATTTAAATTTGAGTTCTTATATGAGGTGATCTGGCATATAAAGCTACCATAGGAAGAATTAGCAGGCCGAAAACAAATTGTTGTCCTTCATAGCTTAATCCAATGCCTACTAAAAATGATGATAGAACTTGTAAAACAAGGACACCAATAACTGTAAATCCATAACCTCCTTTGCCTCCAAGAAGTGAAGTGCCACCAACCACAACAGCGGCTATTGTTTGAAAAAGATAAGGTCCACCAACACCAACAAAACCACCACCACTCCATCCTAAAAGTAAAACACCAGTTAATGCAGAAACAAATCCTCCTATTGCAAATGCCCCTATCCAATAAGCTCTCTCTGATATAGATAGTCTTGCAGCAGCTGTTCGATTTCCACCTACTGCGTACAGGTTCCTACCCCAAGTCGTATTTGATAGTGCGATAATCATAAGGATCGATGATACAACCCAAATTACAACAACAGGCGGGATGCTGATACCAATAAAAGTTCCATTTGTTGCAGCTATATTAGACAACCATTTTGGTACTACACCAAAAACGCTTCCTCCAAAATCTGAACCAATAGTTGTTAAGGCTTGAACAGCTCCAGTAACTACAAACCCAACACCTAGAGTTAAGATAAGGGCTTGACCTTGAATGCGAAAACTTAATAAGCCATTAACTATTCCAACACCTAATCCCATTAATAAAACAGCAACTATGCAGATCCATGGAGGTATTCCTAGTGTGATTAAATACATTAAACCAATATTTGCCGCTCCAATTACAAAGCTAACTGATAAATCTAATCCACCTAATAATACAACAAGTGTTTGTCCAATACATGCAAGGCCAAGAAATGATGCAAAAAGAAGCATTGATTTAAGGTTCAAAGTCGATATAAAGCCATCTACAATTAATGAGCCCATAATAAAAAGTCCAATTAATACTGCTAATCCCATGAGCGCGCTTTTATTATTTTTCGCAACTGAGTTGGTAATGATTAGTATTAAGAGAGTTAGAAAAAATACCACCAATGAAAGTATATTTTGCCATTGAAAAAAATTATCCATAGCAAAAGCAAGTGCAACAAATGCAACAATCATTGCTAATATGCCAACAATCGCACCCTTGTTACTTTTTATAAGGAAATTAAAGTAACTTTCAGTAATCTCTATATCTTGGATTTCTTGAATAGGCGCATTTTCTACTAATTGTGTATCTTCCTCTTTAAGGCTGTCAATGTATGTCCATCTTACTGAAAGGTGATGCCATCCCCATAGGATTGAGCCAAAGATTGCAACTGTATAAAGCATAACAAGTTGTGAAGGGGTGTTATCAATAAAGCCTAAAACAGCGCTTATAACTGAAACTATTAAGGCAACAATAAAGCCCAGCCATTTATAAAATGAAAAGGCGGCTTTTCCCATTCTATTAACGCGCATTTTTAACCCAATTATTTTGAAATATTTTCATTATTTATCCTTCCCATTTACTTATTGCATCATCTTTATGATCACCAATTATGTATGTGCTTATTATGTGCATTACATTTGGAGCAGAAATAATTGTAATTCCAATAATGACGATGAGTTTCCAAATTGGCACACCTATTGCATAAAATAAACCGCCCCAAGCTAGAATAGCAAAAGCAGCTATATACCAATATTTCCAAAAACTATTAAAACTAGTTTCTCCCATAGCAATGCGTAAAAATACTTGTAATAAAACAATAATGATAGCGATGTAGGCAATTTCAGTAATCAGTGCCATTCCACTGGCCTCAACATTCATCCTTAATGGTGCCATGTATTCGATAAATTTGACTGGTAAACTTTCTATTCCAGTAGGGATAATTGGGATTGAATAGTTCGTTAATGTACCCATATTAGGGGCAGTTGAACTCATACTATTGCCTATAAAGAAATACATAACAATTAAGAAAGTAATAGAGATTGCTCCAATAAAAATATTATTGATATTTTTTGTTTTTGTTTGGACTAAAGGTATAGTAATTGTGAAAAGAAGTGCTGAGACCATTAGAATTGCAAAAACTTCGCCTGAGAAACTACTTGTTAAATAACCTTTATCTGCATCTTGAAAAAATATAGCTCCAACTGCAATTAATGGCACTATTGAGATGCAAATTATCATTGCTAAGCGCTTGATACTATCTTTAACTCCTGGAAGCATTGTTAAGATTATTAATGATGACAGAAGCACTACCCCAATAAGACCAATTAAAAGATATGTTGTCTTACTTAATGCATTTATAGAAAAAAATGATTGTGATGAGTTAGAGATTTCTTCCATACTAAATATACTCATTGAATAATCAATCATAGCTGGCGAGAAAACTACTTCTGAAGAAGAATCAGGATTAAATATCAGACCGAAAGCGGCAATTATTACAACAATCATAAGTCCAATCATTGGGCCACTTATATGCTTAAAAGCAACTTTAATAATATAGGCTGTGAGCGCCACCCCAATTATTATAAGAAACATAATTGTTCCTGCTGACATAGTTTCCTGTTCAACAGCAGCTACAAATGCCTTATATCTTTTTACTCCAAAAGATTTATCCATAGATACACTTACCATTACCCCTAATGAGACTATCCCCATTACTAAAAACACTAAGGATGGTGAAAGGCCTCGAGCCCGTTTTTGAAGAAATGGAATTGCAATACTAATTAATAATGAAACTACCAGCATAAGTCCATATGAAAAATCGGTAACGAAGCTCTGCATTTTTCCAAAGTTGAAAGTTGAAAGAGCAAATGTAATTAAAAAGATATTTAGTGATCCAAGGAGGGCGCCAAATGCACTTCCTCGACCTCCTGCTAAATTTGCTCCACCTAGAACAAGTGCGGTAACAGCCATTAATGTGTAAGTTGTTCCTTGACTTGGATCGCCAGAGCTAATTAGAGATGTAAATGTAATTGCTGCAAGTCCTGCATAAATACCACCTATAACATGAGCACCGATGCGAACCATATTGATATTAACTCCACTTGTGTAGGTAGCACGCTCATCAGAGCCCATCATTTTTAAATTACCCCAAAAGGCTGTTTGAGCAAGTAAATACCAACCTGCTGTTGCAACTATTAATATTACTAAAACGGGAGAAAAAATGGTAGTGCCAGCTCCCCAGCTATACATCCAATCAGGTGCTAAGCCAGATGGTCGAGGCATAATTATAAGATTCAATCCAACAAGTGAAAGGTAGCCACTTAATGACACAATAATTGGTTGAACGCGAACAAATACAATTATTAAAGCCATTAGAACTTGGTAGGCAATACCAACTCCAATGGCATATAAAAAAATTGCAATTGGTGATTCAATTAAACCTAGCCCAATTAGTTGAATCATACCAACATTAATAAATCCAATTAATGGACCAATGGATAAGTCAACTCCCGCTCTTCCGGCCATCACAATTACTGTTAAAGCATAGGTTGCAAGTATTAGTGGAGCCACAACAATTATTAAACCACCAAATCCAGTGCTTGAAACCAAATAGGGGCCTCTAATAACTGCAAATATAAGTAATAGGAAAAATATTACTATAGGAACTATAAGATAAGTGCTAGCTCCAGAATTTGATTGTTGTTTTTTTATTAATTCCATTATCGTTAATAGTTTATTTGATGATATTCATTTATAACTGTCCTAATCTTTAGAGAATAATTTTTCAAATTTTTCTAAATCTTCTTTGCTATATTCTTGAGTATTTGAATTAATGCTCTTGTGATTTATATTATTAGAAGAGGTGATTTTTTTTCCTTCCAAACCTCTATCCATTTCTTTTTTAATTTCATTACTATTTGCGCCATTTTCAATTTTTTTGAATAACTCTTCGTCAGTAGCTGAGTAACCGTCTACTTTATTTGCCTGACTCAAAGTAATTTTTTGGTTAGATTTTTTTTTGAAATTCATTAATTTTTCAAACTGATTTGAATCATCTTTAGAATATTCAAAAGACTCAGTTAGTTCATCAGCTACTTTCTTTTCAACTTTTTCGCCATTATTATTTTGGTTATCAGAGGAATTAATTATTGAATTAAAATTCTCTTCATCTATAGGTGAGAAATCTTTCTTTGAAGATTTAGCTGACTCTTCAGCTTTAAGCTCATTTTTGAAATATTTACTTACGTTATATTCACTCATTTCATTCTCCATTTTTGTATTTTTAGGATATTGTGAGTTAACTAAATCCTTATGTTCTATTTCTGAGTTATCTTCATTTTGAATATGGCCAAACATTGACTCAAGAATTCCATCTGCATTAATTTTTTGATCCAAAAATGTCTCAAAAATACTTCCATTACGAAATACAATTACGCGAGAACAAAAGCCAATAAACTCTTCAAGTTCACTTGACATGTAAATGACTGAATTTCCTTCATCTGCAAATTCTCTCAATTGTTTATAAAGATCTCTTTTAGTTTGTAAATCTATTCCACGAGCAGGGTCTAACAAAACTAAAGTTTTAGGATGGGTGGAAAAGGCACGTCCTAGCATTACTTTTTGTTGATTTCCACCACTTAAAGACGTAATCATATTTTCTTTAGCACCTGCTTTAATTGCTAATCTCTCTACCTCCCAATCATAAATATCATTTATTGCTCCCCATTCAATAAGGCGTACTCCAGGAATATTAGTATTTTTATCGTACATAGAAATTCCTAAATTCTCAACAATACTTAGATTTGGTAAAATTCCTTCTCTTTTTCGATCCCCTGAAACAAATGCAATTCCATTTTTTTTTGCATCAGCAAGAGTGTTAATTGTAGAAAAATCATCCCCATGATTTGTACTCACTTCGGCAGCACCTTTTGATGCTGTTGAAATACCAGCTAATATTCGAACAAAATCATCTTGACCATGGCCATCTAGCCCAGTAATTCCAACTATTTCACCTTTATTTAATTCAAAATTAGAAGGATCACTTGTTGGCCAAACCTTCATATTTTGAGTTCTGAGAGCTACTTTTGAGTGAGATGATTTATGAGCTTCTTGTTTAATTGAATCTTTACTTTGATCTTTTCCTGTCATCAGCTGTAAAAGATTTTTTTCAGTAATTTGACTTTTTTCTAAAACACCAACATCCTTGCCATCTCTCATAACAGTACAACGATCGCTAATTCTCACTAGTTCTGCAATCCTATGAGTTACTATTATGATTGCTGTGCCCTTATCACGTAACTCTCTCATCTTATTAAATAGGCGCTCTGTAGAGTCAAAATCTAAAGCCGCTGATGATTCATCTAGAATTAGAAGGTCAGGCTCACTTAGTAATCCTCTGGCAATAGTAATCCACGCTTTAGTACTTAATGGTAAATTGCCAGCTGGCATTAAAGGATCAATATCTTCATCAGCTAGTTCACTTAATAAAATTCTAGCTTTCTCTTGCTTGTCTTTATCCGACATTGATTTAGAAAAAAAGCCGTCAATACCAATAAAAAGGTTGTCAACTATTGATGCTTCATCTGCTACAAGTACCTCTTGAAAAACCATTGAGACACCTAAATCACGTGACTCCTTTGGTGTAGATGGATGATGGCCATTTATTGATACTTTTCCTGAGTCAATTGGAAGGACGCCTGCCAGTACTTTAGCTAATGTACTTTTCCCACAGCCATTTCCACCAATAATTGCATGGATTTCACCAAAATAACCAGTAAAAGAAACATCATCAAGTGCTTTAGTGACTCCAAATGACTTGCTAACATTTTTAACATGTAGCTCACCTGGAAATTTGGTTAATACTTCTGGCAAATCTGAAGGATCATTTTCTAATGTCCTTTGTACTTGATCAGTCAATTAAATTTACCTCTAAATTGAAATAGGAATCACCTTAGACTTATGGCAATCTATTTAAATAGAAATTTTGATATAGATAAATTCTATTTTAAAACATCCAAAAGTATAGGTGTAGTTTACTACTATCAAATACCATAGTCAATAGTATGTATTGATTCTTATATTTTTTGTAGAGTAATGTTTATTAATGTTACAATCACGTACAAAAATACTGGTTAACTGGTATTTTTCTTGCTGTTTTTTCTATTTTGATATATTGGAAATATCTTGGATTTATTAATTAAATATAAATATGATTGAAATTTTTAATTATTTTTCAAAGCTAAAGAAATTCGTATCTAATTCTTTTATTAAAGCTGGAGTATTACCCTGGTTTCTGGGTGTGGCTCTAATTACCTTCTCTTTTGCTAGTGATAATTTTTTAACTACACAAAATATCCTAGGTGTTGCAAGACACTCATCAGATCTTATTCTAGTTGCAATGGCTCAGATGGTAGTTATGCTTACTGGAGGATTAGACTTCTCTGTTGGAGTAATTCTTGCAATGACCTCTGTAGTTGCATCAATTACAATGGTGGCTTTATGGTCTGGGTATGGCTCTGGTTGGGAGTCAATTTTTATAGGTTGCTTAGCAGGCCTTTTCGTAGGTGCTTGCATCGGCCTGGTCAATGGTCTTGGTGTTGCTTTTTTACGAGTTCCTCCATTCATAATGACTCTTGGAATGTCTTCAATTATATTTGGGTTAGCTCTTACAATTACTGGAGGAATACCAATCTATGGAATGCCTGAGTCATTTACAAATATTTTTGGCTACGGCACATTTCTAGGAATTTCTTTGACTATTTGGATCACTCTATTTTTTATTATTTTGGTTTACATATTTATAAATATGACAAAGATGGGGAGGTACTTTTATGCAATAGGTGGAAACATAAGAGCAGCTGAACTATCTGGTATTAATGTTCGAGTTTATATAGTAAGTGCCTATGTTTTTTCTGCGATTGTAACAAGTTTTGCAGCCTTACTAATTACTGCAAGGTTAGAGACTGGAGAGCCTAATATTGGTGCAAGCTATCCTCTACTTTCTATAGCCGCATGTGCAATTGGAGGTGTAAGTCTTCTTGGTGGTGTTGGAAGAGTACAAAATGTTGTTCTAGGGGCATTTTTTATCATCTTAATACAAAATGGAATGAACCTAATGAGAGTTGGTTCATATTTACAGATGGTTGTTATAGGTGTGCTTTTGATAGTAGCAATTAGTGCTGAATATTTTAGACAGCAAATGTTATCAACCATAAAGAGATAATGATTTTTTATTCATTAAATTTGAAGGTTTTTTTAGATTCTAAAATCTAAAAATTCATAATTAATATATGAGAAAAATTAAAAAAAATTTCTTTAATAGGTTATCTCTTAATCAAAAAATCTTAACTTTAATCTTTATTGAGATAATTGCTTTTATTTCATTAATGCTTGTCGCTTTCTCACAAGTTTATACAGTTGGTAGTGAGACTAAACAAATGTCTTCTATCACGATTCCTTTGATTGAGTCAGTCCACACAATTGATGCAAGTATATATACTCAAAGGCTTAGCGTAATTGAGCTTTATATAACAGTTACCCAAATAATTAACCAAAATGTTGATAAAACGAGTTTTTATGATAAATATGTACAACTTTTAGATGGCAAGTCAATTCAGGATAGGTTTTTATTAGCTAGTCAAAAATTAAAGGATTCAATTGCTGATACAGAAGATTTTATTAGGAAAGCTAAAAATCAACAAACCAAAAATAATGACATAATTCTAGATAACCAAGAGCGATTACTTCGAGAGCTTTATGATCTAAGAGTAATTTCTCAAAAATACAATCAGTTAGTTGTGAGTAAATTATTTCTTGAAAATAATTTACAAATACTTACTCTTAGTATTCAGGACCTAAATGAAATTTCATCTATTGAAGATTCTCTCCTATTTCAGGCAGAAAAAGTAAGTAAAGAATTAGAAAATATAATTGAAGCCTCTAAAGCAAAAATAATTTATGTTGAAAGAATAGCTATCAGTTATATTGTTATAACAACAATTATTTCAATTTTATTTGCCATCACTATGATTCTTCTTATTGTTAGGATGAATATTTCAAAGCCCTTACAGTTACTTACTGACTCAATAAATAGATACACTCCTTTAAGAAAAGTAACAAGGCTTGAAGATGAGCAAAATATATTAGAGAGAGAGGATGAGCTTGGAAGAATGGGTAGGAGTTTTAATAGATTAAAGGAGGATTTGTGGGAGCAAGGTGTTGGACTTCAAAATGCCAAGGAAGATGCTGATAGAGCAAATAAAGCAAAATCATTATTCTTGGCTTCAGCTAGCCATGATTTACGTCAACCCTTAAATGCTATGCAAATGTATATAGCCGCGTTAAAATCTAAAGTTAAAGATGATGAGATTCTTACAATTGTTGAAGATATAAATTCAGTTTCTGCTTCAACAGCAAGACTTTTAAATGCACTTTTAGATGTTTCTGAATTGGAAGTAGGGGCTATTAAGCCTCGATATGAAGACTTTCCAATTAATAATATTTTTACTAGTATTTTTCAATCATTTGCACCTTTGGCAAAAGATAAAAACTTACAGTTTAGAATCGTTCCTTCTAATATTACTGTTAAGAGTGATCCTGATTTATTAGAGCGTATATTGGGCAATTATATGTCAAATGCCATTCGCTATACTAAAGCTGGATCTGTAATGATCGGATGTAGAAGGCGAGGTAATATGGTTTCAATTGAAGTCTGGGATACTGGTTGTGGAATTTCTGAAGATCAAATGCCAAATATTTTTGAGGACTTTTATCAGATTGAAAATAAAGAGCGAGATAGAAGTAAGGGCTTAGGTCTTGGCCTAGCTCTAGCCAAGCGTTTATCGATAAGTCTTAACCATTCAATAGAATTCAAATCTACTCTTGGAGGAGGCTCGTGCTTTTCTGTGTTAGTTGCAATTGGTGAGCAAAAGAGTAGTGAAGTTAAATTAGATGTTATTCCTAATATTATGGATTTAACTGGCGCTAAAGTTTTATTAATTGAAGATGATACTGATGTTTTAAAAGCTACAATTCAGTTGCTAGAGTCTTGGGGCTGTATCGTTGAAGCTGGCAGAGATCAAGATGAAATTAAAGATATTATTAGATCTTCAAGTTTTCAATTACCAGATATTATTGTTGCCGATAATCGATTGCCAGGGGCTTCAGGTATTGACATAGTTAAACTAGTTCGACAAGAGTTAGGAGCTATAATTCCGAGCGTAATAGTAACTGGAGATGTAGAAAGGTCTCATGTCCAAAGTATTACAGAAAAAGGGTTTCCAGTTTTATTAAAACCAATTCAGCCTGCAAAGTTTAGAGCTATTCTTTCACACTTGATTAACTCATAGTTTTTAGTTGGCTTTAAAAGCTAGACTTTGACTTTAGTTTCTCTAGATTTCAAAAAATAGTTTTGAATGAGTTTTTCGCTTGACTCCTCAGAGCTTATTTCAGCAGATAAGGTGCCTTCATTAATAATATAGATTCTATGAGATAAGTTAACTAGTTCAGTTAAATCAGAAGAGATCATTAGAACCGCACCTCCAGCTAAACAAAAGTCACTTATTAGTTCATAAATTGATACTCGAGTGCCAATATCTACTCCTATTGTTGGTTCATCAAGAATAAATAGCTGAACGTCTCGAGCAAAACTTTTAGCAAGCATTACTTTTTGTTGAGTACCACCAGATAGTTGCTCTATTTTATTTTCAATACCCTTATTAAAGTTTAGTCGTTGCCCAATTTTTTCAACAATATCTTTTTCATTTTTTCTATTAACCATGAAGCCAGTTGAAAATTTTGGAAGCCCAAGTGATGGTAGAGAAATATTTTCTCTAATGTTGTGTTCCATTATAAGTCCTTCTGCTCTTCTATCAGAGGGCACATAAAGCATACCCCTATCAAGCATTGCCCTAGGACTGATGACATTGATATTTTTAGAGCTGTCGTATACAACATCATCTAAGTAAGTTATGCTGCCTGAGTTAATTTTATTAATGCCAAAGCACGCACGACCAATTGCAGATTTTCCTGATCCATCAAGCCCTGCAAGACCGACAACCTCGCCTGCTCTAATATTGATTGATACATCTTTTAAGAAACTATCTGGAATGCTTAGATTTTTTACATCTAATAGTATTCTTCCACGCTGACTTTTTATTTCAGGAAAGAAATTATCAATTTTACGACCTGTGGCAAGCTCAATTAATCTTTGCTCGTCAATTTTAGAGACCTTATCAGACTCAACTATTTTTCCATCTTGAAGAATGGTTACACGATTACATATTGTATAAATTTCTTTCATTCGGTGAGTAATATAAATTACGCCAATACCCTCTGCTTTTAAAATTTTAATCATTGAAAAAAGATGGTTTGTTTCATTTTCTGCCAAAGAGGCAGTGGGCTCATCAAGAATCATTATCGAAGGTCTTGTATGGAAAGCTTTTGCAATCTCAACCATTCTCTTTTCAGCATGAGATAAGTTAATTATTTTTTCTTCAGGTCTAATAGAAAACTCAAGCCTATCCATTGTCTCACAAGCCATTTGGTGTAATTTTTTCTTATTAAGAAATAATCCTTTTGAAAGATTAGACCCTAGAAACAAATTTTCCTCAACAGTGAGTTGAGGAACTAATGAGAATTCTTGAAATACTGCACTAATTCCTAGCTCTCTTGCATTATGAACAGAATGTATTTTCAATTCTTCATTGTTCAGAATAATTTTTCCACTTGTAGGTTGTAAATCACCAGTAATAATCTTAATTAAAGTTGATTTTCCAGCTCCATTTGGCCCAAAGATAGCATGCGCTTCACCAGGGTATAAATCAAAGTTGACCTCACTTAATACAGGAGTATCAAAAAATTGTTTTGATATATTGTTAAGTTTTAATAGTGGTAACGATCCTTGATTCATAATTTAGTTTTTTAATTACTAAGCAAATCTTTTAGTTTACTGAAAAAACTGGAGACCACCCCTTAGGGGCAAGTGTTGTTGAGGAATCAAATTTATTAAAATTTTTAGGAGTTACAATTAATATTGGTTGCTGAATGTGTTCTGTAATTCGACCTGTATTATATTCTGGGCGACCTCCTGTTGCCATTTCAATTCCCTCTAATAGTCTTACTGCCTGATCAATAGCAATTTTGGCTTGAGAAATCATTTGATCTGATGGCGCCATTGAAATTAACCCACGCTTTATAAAAAGATCAATACCAGGAGTATAGTATGTAGATACTAGTTTAATTTTCTTTTGAAGATTTCTAGCTCTAAGTGCCCCTACCGCAGCTTCAATTGTTGTTCCAGTTCCTACAATATATTTAAATTCAGGCTCTGGCCCCGAAGCTAAGTTTTGAAGGGTTTCTTCAACCAACTGTAATTGGATTGATTTTCCTGTATCTCCCCAATTTGTTTCAAGTATTTCAATTTTTGATCCCTTTAAGGCTTTTAAGCAACCTACATTTGAGGCGATTGACCATCCAGCACCTGGTGGCCCAGGGAACCAAACTATATTGGTTGAATTAGGATTATTTATTTCTTGGTCTATTACCCATTTGCATGAGGTATAACCCATATCAATAAAACTTTGTAATGAATTAGCATCTACAGTTGTATTGATTCCAGTTACAAGAACAATTACTGGAATTCCTTTTTCTCTTATTATTTCTATCTGTTTTGCGTTACCATTACTTGAGATTGGTCCAATAATTAAAGCCTCTCCTCCATTAGTTATGCAATCATCAACTTGATTTAGTTGCGCATCTAGATTTGTATATCCACCAGCTTCAAATAATGTGATTTTTTGACCTAGACGACGACCTTCAGTAATAATCCCATAGGCTACTCCAACCCAATAAGAGTCCTTAAGATGAGGGAATGAAACACATATGTGATGTTTATTTTTGACTTGCGTGGGCTTTAAAGGTGAATAAATTTGGAGAGGAAGAGTTTCTAGAGAGTTTCTTTTGTCAACCCAACACTCAACATCACCATCTGTACAGGAATAATTAAATACATTGACACTCTGCGACCAATAATTTCCCTCATCGGCATGACTAGTGGAGATTAAGAATGATAAAAAAAATAAAGATACACAAAGGAGTCTTAAAATATTATTAAAGTATTTTTTTGAATAAAAAACGAAGTAGTCATTTTTAAAAATAGAAATCAATAAATTTTCCTCTAGATAATTAACTCCGATACTTTTTGGATATCAGAATATTTAGCAACTGCTTCGGTTCGGTTTTTAACATTGAGCTTTTTAAATATTGCTGATACGTGCATTTTAATCGTTGGAATCGTGAGGCCTAATTCTGTTGCAATAGTCTGGTTTGAGTTACCTACTTTTATAAGATTAAATACTTCCTCTTGCCTCTTTGATAGGATACTTGATTTTTTGATGATATTAGAAACTGGCTGAGGGCTATGATTATTAACATCAATTCTTGATTTTAATACATGAGGAGGAATATAAACCCCTCCAGCCAATATAAGCTTAATAGCACTAATAGTAATTTCTGGTAGTGAGGTTTTTGGAATGTAACCAGACGCTCCAGAGGAGATGGCCATATGGATGGAATCAAAATCTTCTTTAACAGATACAATAACTATTGGTACTCCAGGATATAAATTGATAATATTAAGGATGCTTTTTTCTCCATCCATACCTGGCATCATTAAATCTAGAAGCAATAAATCAATAGAAGGCTTCTCTGAAAGAACTTTTAGTGTTTCCTCAAAACTATTAGTTTGAAAGATATCTGAAATAGGTACAGCCATTTTTACAACTAACTCAAGCCCACCCCTAACTAAAGCATGATCATCTGCTATAACAATTTGATGACGAATTGGATTTTCTTGAATTTTATTTCCCATATTTTTTATTCTCTTAGTAATTGAAATTTAAAGATATAACGAGGCATTCTCATTAATTGTACATTATTTTACTGGTTAATAAATATGTAGGGCTGCATACTTTAAACCCATATACATACTAATGTAAC
>Ga0209383_1001412_pt1 | contig 15016 bp, 12 predicted proteins | sample CoawatmetaG02DNA_FD_187510 | JGI IMG/M metagenome (GOLD analysis project Ga0209383, IMG submission 187510) | Marine microbial communities from the West Antarctic Peninsula - Coastal water metaG029-DNA (SPAdes) (version 2) | ecosystem: Environmental > Aquatic > Marine > Coastal ... | reverse complement strand
AACCAAACTGAAAAAAACAATCAATTATCTTTGCTCAGTAACTTTACAGGGTAACTCTAGCTAAAAGGGTTTTCGTTATTTATAAATTTAATAATTACTACCTTGTTGTAAATACTAAAATAACTTAACAACTGTTTTAAAAAAAAATTTTTATAATCTTTGTTAACACCTTTCAATCTAGTTCCAAAAGCTTTTAAAATAATGGGTCTAGAGTTGACTTGTTTTAAAAATTTAATTTTTGGTCTAAAATTTCCCTTTTGTGGGGCTCTATGAGAGTTATTGGTTTTTTCTAAAAAAGTATTTAATTTATTATTACTAATCATGATTTTAGTAGATTGATCTAGGCTACAAATTTTTCTAAGGAACACATCGGGGCTTTTTTCCATGATAGAAGAAAAAAAATGAGGTTTAATTAAAATATCTGAAAAGAGATTTTCAAAATAATAATTAAAATATTTAGTTCTAGTTTTTATTTCATTTGTAATTAGGTCTGCTTTATTAATAATAACAATTAAAGTTTTAAATTTATTTAAGATCATTCTGCAAATTTGCTTATCGTTTTTAGTAAATTTATCATTTGCATCCATCATAAAAATAACAATAGAGGAATTGTTGATGGCAGTTAAGCATTCCTTAGTAATATAAGATTGATTTTCATTTTTTGACTTAGCTTTTTTTTTTAGTCCGCCGGTATCATGAAATACCAACTCTTCATTACCAAAAGAAAAAGTTTCAGAGATAACTTCTTTAGTTGTTCCAGGTTCATCTGCAACTTTTGAGATGTTTTTGGAAAAAATTTTGTTAAAAAAAGTAGACTTTCCAACATTAGGTTTTCCTACAATTGAAATATTAATAGTCATTGAATTTTAAAAATATAATTTTTATCACCAATAAGAAAAATGTTTTTTTTAGCGATTGCTATATTTGATTTAATTTCTTTAGCCACACTTCTGAATTTAAACAATTCTAAATTATTTGCCGAAATTTGATAAAGAACACCTTTGGTAGATGTCATAAAAAAAAAATTATTTGAAATAAATAAATTATTGATTTTCTCTAAGGGTTTTTTAGAAACTGAATTCACTGACATGTTTAAAACGTTACGCCTAAATAAGACTTTTCCATTTTTTTTATTAAAAATAGAAAACAACCCTTCTTCATTGACAGCCGCAATTGTAAATTTGTTAATTACTGGAACATTGGCTGAAGAAAATTTTGATGACCACACGGTGCGACCATTATTTAAGTCTATTTTCAATATTTTACCAAAATTTGATGAAACATAAACAAAGTTATTCTCGGTGACTATATTGCTTAAATTTAATAAACTAATATCACTAGCTTTATTGCTTGGTTCTAGTGACATGCTCCAAAGAACAGATCTGTTTTTTAAATCTATGCAGGTGATGTTTCCAAAATCATTAGAAAAAATGAGCTTGTCTAAATAAATTCCAATTTTAAAGGCATTAACATTTTTTACAATCTGGGTCCCAGTTTCATAACTCCATTTTTGTTTTCCAGTAGCAATATCAAAAGAATAAATCTTACCATTTGAATTGGTAGCAAAAAGACTATCTTTGTATATGATTAAATTAGATAAAAAAGGTACTTCAAGGTTATTAGACCAAGTTAATAGTAGAGTGCTTAAGTTAAAAGAAAAGAGGAATCCAAGATTGTCTGCAATGTACAGTTGGTTATTTTTGGATGCTATGGAGTATTTTAGCGGAAATTTTTTATATTTTTTTTTCTTATAAAGGTTAATTTTTTTTAATAGATCAAGCTTTTTATTTAAAACAATTAAGTTTCCATAGTCATCTATGTAAATGATTTTTTCTTTAATTACTAAAATTTTTTTTTTATAATTATTTTTTTTATTGTATTTAAAGTAATAATTATTTTTTTTAATGATGTTTTTATTTTCAAAGTTAGAATTTGGAGTTAGATTAGAATAATTAAAATATGGCTGTTCCCAACTAGTGATTTGTTTTTTATCGTATAAAGAAACTTTAGATATTAAATTTATTCTAGGAGCGAGAATAGTTTTGTTGTTTTGAATAAATTCTATACCATTTTTTTTAATATCCTCAATGTCAATGCTGATATCAATTTTAGGGGAACAATTTATGAAAAATAAAAATATAATAAATAAAAAACTATTTTTCATTTATTAAAATTTCAATTTCATTTGCTTTAATGTTTTCTTTTTTACTTAAATAATAATCAAGCATAATTCTTAATGAAATTAATCTATATGAGGATTTTTTATTTTTAAGCTCAAGTAGTTCAAGCATCTCTTCCTCTGAAGAATTGTCAAAAATTATTAAAGATTTTTTAATTTTTAATAAATGCTTACTTCTTTCAGAAGTATTTTTTTGCAATAATTCATCAAGTAGTATTATTTTTTTTTTATTTGAGAAGTTGTTAATTTTAAACAATTCATTTAAGGCCAAAAGTGATATTGTTTCATTTTTAGAATAAATCAGATTTTCTAATTTTGTATTCTTGTCTTTACTGGTTATCTCATCTCTTTCTAACAAAACCTCACTATATTGTTCTACTATATTAGCGTGTTTATTTTTTTCTAAAGAGAGGTAGGCCTGATAGGAAATTGGTAAGACTAAAAGTAACAAAAACAAAACAAAAATAGCAATTTTTTTTTTTTTATAAAAATTAAAAATCTTATCACTAAAAACACTTTCGCTTATTTGATTGTCAAATTCGTTGGACATTTAATAAATATTTTTTTTTGATGGAAACCTTCTTTTAATTACATCAAATTTAAATCTTTTAATAGCTTTGCTGATAAAACTATTTATGTCAGCATATTTTTTTACAAATTTTGCATTTTGATTAAAAAAACCTAAAATATCTTCAGTTACTATAATCTGTCCATCACATTTCTTACTTGCTCCAATTCCAATCGTTTTGATATTAGAAAGCTTAGTTAGATTGTTAGCTAACTTTTCTGGAACTGCCTCAATTACTACAGAAAAGGCGCCCGCTTTTTCTACTGCCTTCAGGTCATTTATAATTAATTCTTGTTCTACCAAAGACCTTCCCTTTACTTTATAATCTTTATGGTGCTTTACTTGCTGTGGCATAAGTCCTATGTGACCCATGACTGCTATATTATTTTTAACAAGCAATTTAATTGTATGTAATATTTTTAAACCGCCTTCTAGTTTCACTCCATCACACCCTGTTTCTTTTAAAACTTTTTTTGCATTTTTTAGAGCTACTTTTGCCGAATCTTCATAAGTGCCTTTGGGCATGTCAACAATAACGACGCTTTTAGAAGATCCTCTTACTACAGATTTTCCATGTTCAATCATGGTTTGTAAGGAAACATTACTGGTACTGGCTTCTCCGTAAAGTACCATTGCCAATGAATCCCCTACTAACAATAGATCACAAAAAGGATCTAAGATTGTGGCCATGTGTTTGTTGTAAGCAGTAAGACAGACTAAGGGTCGCTTCTTTTTACAAAAAATTTTAATTTTATTATTTTTTTTTATTCCCATTCTATAGTTCCTGGTGGCTTAGAAGTAATATCATAAACAACTCTATTGATACCACTCACTTCATTTACAATTTTATTACTAATATCAGAGATATCCTTGTAATCAAAATTGTAAAAATCAGCTGTCATGCCATCAGTAGAAGTAACCGCTCTTAAGACACATACAAAATCATACGTTCTACTATCACCCATCACACCAACTGATTTTAACGGAAGCAATGCTGCAAATGCTTGCCAAATATTTTTATATAAACCCTTTTTTTTCAATTCTCTTATAAAAACATCATCAGCATTTTGTAAAATTTTAATTTTATTATTACTTATAGAACCTAAAATTCGAATAGCCAATCCAGGTCCTGGAAAGGGATGTCTATCAAGAATAGTACTTTCGATTTTCATTTTTTTTCCAAGCTTCCTAACTTCATCTTTGAACATTTCACGAAATGGTTCGATTAACTTAAAATTCATTTTTTTAGGAAGACCACCAACATTGTGGTGTGATTTGATTTTAGAACTGGGGCTTCCAGAAAAACTTTGACTCTCTATTATGTCTGGATAAAGAGTTCCTTGAGCCAAAAAATCAATTCCTTTGCTTCGTTTCGAAAACTTTTCAAATACTTTTATAAAAGTTTTTCCTATTATTTGTCTTTTTTTCTCAGGGTCAGATACTTTGTCTAAATTTTTTAGAAATAGAGGTCCTTCGTTTAAATAAATAAAATTTTTTTTAAATTTTTTTCTGTAGATAGAAATAATTTCCTTACTCTCATTTTTTCTCATCAGACCAGTGTCTATATAAACGCAATAAACTCTGCTATTCAAAGCTTTTTTTAATATGTGCGCCAATACACTACTGTCCACACCTCCTGATAAAGCACATAGAACTTTTTTCTTTCCTACGGTTTTTTTAATTTCAAAAATTATTTTTTCTAGCTTGGATTCGTCTGTCCAATTTTTTTTGAATTTACAAACGTTAAAAATAAAGTTTTTAAAAATAAGTTTTCCCTGATTGGTGTGAATTACTTCAGGATGAAACTGAACAGTATAAATTTTTTGTTTTATGTTTTGGGTAATTGCATACTTTGCATTTTGAGTGGCAGCTACAACCGAAAATCCATCTGGCATTTTAATCACCTGATCTGAATGACTCATCCAAACCGTATTTTTTTTTTGTTTAAAGAAACCTTTGGTAATTAATGAATTAGATTTTTCATAAATTTCAACTCTTCCAAATTCTTTTTTATTTGTAAATTTAACCTTACCTCCAAATTTTTCAGTTATTAGCTGGTGGCCATAACAAATAGCTAGAATTGGAATATTTTTTAATAACGAGTAGTTCTTAATTCTTGGAGATTTAGCTTCAGATGTTGAAGATGGTCCACCTGATAAAATAACGCCTTTAGTATTTTCAAGAAATTTAAGTTTATTAAACTTTTGGAAATTAATAATTTCACAATAAACTGCCTGCTCTCTAACTCTTCTTGCAATTAGTTGTGTAACTTGAGAGCCAAAGTCCACAATTAGGACTTTTTGGGTAGATATTGACTTGATCATGATTTATTAAATTTTTTAATTGATTTATTTAAGTCGTCTAGCTTGTCACAAAACTTAGAGCAATTAAGCTTTAAAATAGAATAGTTTTTTTCTAAAGATTTGTAATCCCCTTCTTTAATATTAAGCAAGGACATTAAGTAAAGAGTTTCTTCATTTTTAGAATCAAGTAGCAAAGCAGTGGTTAAATTTTTTTTTTCCTCATCTTGTTTTTTTGTTTCTGAAAAAATTCTAGATAAGAAAATGTAACTATTTACGTGCTTGGGGTCAGAAACTATACTTTTTTCAAACTCTATTTTTGATTCTGTAATTTTTTTTTGATCAAATAAAGTTTTACCTTTAATAAAAAAGTTATTCTCTGAAGAATATGAACTGACAGTATATAAACAAAATATAATTATGGTAAAAAATTTCATTTAACTTTCAGTTGGATAATTAGGTGACTGTTTAGTTATCTGAACATCATGAACATGGCCTTCCTTGATTCCGGAATTGGTAATTTCAACAAAAGTAGCTTTTTTCTTTAACTCTGCAATAGTTTTGGCTCCCACATAGCCCATAGATGATTTCAATCCACCTACTAATTGATTGATAATATTCCTTACAGGACCTCTATAAGGCACTCTTCCTTCAATTCCTTCTGGAACTAATTTTAAAGCATCTAAGACATCTTGTTGAAAATATCTATCAGCAGAACCTTTCGCCATTGCAGCTAGAGAGCCCATACCTCGGTAAGACTTATAACTTCTACCTTGGTAATAAAAAATTTCACCAGGTGCCTCATCAGTTCCAGCAAATAAAGATCCGACCATCACTATGTCAGCTCCAGCACCTATAGCTTTTGCGATATCTCCAGAATATCTTATTCCTCCATCTGCTATAATTTTAGTTTTGTAATTTTTTAATCCGATAGCAACATTTTGAATGGCTGTGAATTGGGGGACACCGACACCTGCAACAACTCTGGTTGTGCATATTGAGCCAGGACCAATTCCCACTTTGATTGCATCGGCTCCTAAATCAGCAAGTTCTTTTGCAGCATCAGCTGTTGCAACATTTCCCACAATAATATTTTTAAATTTAAACTTCTTTTTAATATTTCTTAATGCGCTCAAAACAGAAGAAGAATGTCCATGAGCTGTGTCTAAGATTAAAGCATCCACACCACTATTAATTAAATGTTCCGCTCTAACCAACCCTTCTTCACCAACGCCTATTGCCCCTGCTACTCTTAGTGATTGCTTGTTATCCTTGGAGGCATCTGGATACAATTGTGATTTTTCCAAATCTTTAACTGTAATTAATCCAACGCATTGAAATTTTTTATTTACTACAACTAATTTTTCTATTCTATGCTCATGTAGTAGTTTCTTAGCATTTTCTAGCTTCACACCTTGATCGACTGTTATAACTTTTTTGGTCATTAAAGATTTAACTTTTGTTTTTGTGTTTTTGGCAAATCTTAAATCACGGTTCGTAATAATACCGACTAATGTTTGCTTATTATCAACAACAGGTATTCCAGAAATTTTATTTGATGACATTAACTTAATAGCATCAGAAATATCGCTCTCTGGTCTTATAGTGATTGGATTAATCACCATTCCAGACTCAAACTTTTTTACATTTTTAATCTGCAGTGATTGCTCTTCCACAGACATATTTTTGTGAATACATGCCATTCCACCAAGCTGAGCAATCGCGATTGCCAACTGATAGTTGGAAACCGTGTCCATTGCGGCTGATATAATTGGGATACCTAATTCAATGCTGTTAGTTAAAAATGCTTTAGTGATAGAATGTGAGGGCAAGTGAGATGATTTTTTTGGCACTAGTAATACATCATCAAAAGTAAGGCCTTTATTTAGTTCCATAAGCATATTTATTTTGCATGTGGACAAATGTCAATAAATTATAAAATACAGTACAAATAGAGCTCTTTTGAATCTTTCCTGCTTGATTTTGGCTTAATAAAGATGTGTTTTGAAAAATTCTTCTTTGCCATCTCCACAACTTCTTCATTACCCACTCCTGAAAATGTCTTAATTAAAATCTTTCCATTTTTTTTTAAACACTTTAGAGAAAATTTCATCACCTCAACTGTGATAATATTGCTTCTCATAGAGTCTAAGGATCTGTTCCCAGTAGAGTTTTCTGCAATATCTGATAAAACTATATCAAATTTTTTTCCCTCTACTAAATTAACTAATTTGTTTTGTACTTCATCGAAAGTAAAGTCTCCTTTAATAATTTTACAATTATTAATAGGTTTTGTATCCAATAGATCTAGCGCAATATTAACTCCGTCTTTGTTAATTTTACTTGTGTGTTGAGACCAGCTCCCTGGAGCAGCCCCAAGGTCAATTATATTTAAATTATTTTTCAAAAATTGATGCTTCTCATTAATTTCTAAAAACTTAAATATAGCTCTAGATCGATAATTTTGTTTTTTAGCCTCAGCTACTAAAGGATCATTTAATTGTCTAGTTAACCAAAGCTTGGAACTATGACTTAGATTTTTTTTTTGAAATTTTTTCAAAATAATAATGTAAATAAAATTGTATTATAAAACATCCTCTGAAATTAGACTTTCGTCAGAATGTATTTTTAAATTGTGTTTGTTTTTAAGATACCTTAAATGAAAAAAACTTACAGGTATTGACAATAAATACATAACCCCTATTACAAAAAGAGTATTAAAAGTATAGGTAATCAAGAAACCAAATAACAATACTGAAAACAACATAATTAACAAAACGTAAGCTTTGGTAATTTTTATTTTTTTAAAAGCATAGGTTGGAATTTTACTGATCATTAAAAATGAAGAAATAATGATAATAATAACTGGGAAATATTGCGCTTCATCTAAAAGGTATGAGAAATTTCCTAAACTAATAATAATAGGAAGAAGTACAATACCTGCTCCAGCTGGTGATGGAACTCCTGTAAAAAAATTATCTAAAATTGGGTTTTTGACAATGCTAGATGTGAGATTAAATCTCGCTAGTCTTAAACAGCAGCAAATAATATAAATCAATGTAACCACCCATCCTAAATTTCCATAAATATTTAAATCCCAAATATAAAGCATCAAAGCTGGAGCAACACCAAAGTTAACAAAGTCTGTCAAAGAATCTAATTCAGCACCAAACTTTGAAGTTCCTTTTATTAATCTTGCTATCCTACCATCAGCTGCATCTAGAATTGCAGCTAATACAATACATATGATAGCGCTGTGAAAATTTTGAACTAGAGTAAATTTTATTGCTGTTAAACCCAGACTCAAAGCCAGTACGGTAATAATATTTGGTATAACTGATCTTATACTAATTGCTTTTTTCATAGCAGGTATATTTTATATACTTATTTTTTTTTAGCCAATAAGGATTCACCAGCAACAACTGTTTGGCCAGTTTTTGCGAAAAGTTCATAACTACTGTCAAAATACAAATCAACCCTACTTCCAAAACGAATAATTCCAAATCTATCACCTTGATTCAATTCCTTCCCAACATCAGTTTCGCAAACAATTCTTCTGGCAACTAAGCCTGCAATTTGAACAATTGCAAATTCGTCTCCATTTTTTCCTTTAACTTTTAAAATGTTTCTTTCATTGTGTTCACTAGCCTTATCTAGGGAGGCATTGATGAACTTACCAGGCTTGTAAAAAATTTCTTCTATATCGCACTTAGTGGGAACTCTATTCACATGACAATTAAACACATTCATAAAAACACTCACCCTAGTAAATGTTTTTTCTTCCATTCCTATTTCTTTGGGACCATTGCATTCTGCAATCATACAAATCTTTCCGTCCGCTGGACTAACAAGGTAATTATCATCACCTATGGAAACTCTATCAGGATCTCTAAAGAAGTAATAAACCCAAACATTAATAATAATTACTAACAATCCTAATGTCTCAGATATAAAAAATACCAAAAAATTGATGGAAAGAGTTATTGTTAATATCTTTTTACCTTCTTTGTGTATTTTTGGGAAAATTATTTCTAACATTAAATTATAATTGATTAAATTTTTGACTTGTATATAACACATTTTCTTAAATTAACTAATAACATGGCAAAAATAAAAGTTAAAAATCCAGTAGTAGAGCTTGATGGTGATGAGATGACCAGAATTATCTGGGAATTCATTAAAAATAAATTAATTCTTCCTTACCTTGATATTGAGCTAAAATACTTTGATTTAGGAATGGAAAGCCGTGATAAGTCAGATGACCAAATCACTATAGATAGCGCTAATGAAATAAAAAAATATGGTGTTGGTGTAAAATGTGCAACTATAACTCCTGATGAAGCTAGAGTCGAAGAATTCAAATTAAAAAAAATGTGGAAGTCTCCCAACGGGACTATTAGAAATATTTTAGGTGGAACTATCTTTAGAGAGCCAATAATTATGAAAAATGTTCCAAGATTGGTTCCAGGCTGGACTGACCCTATTGTTATTGGAAGGCATGCCTATGGAGATCAATATAGAGCAACAGACTTTAAAGTTCCCGGTAAAGGAAAACTTACAGTTAAATGGACGTCGGAAGATGGTAACGATACAGTTGAACATGACGTCTTTGACTTTCCAGGATCTGGAATAGCCATGACGATGTACAACCTGGATGAATCGGTTAAAGATTTTGCTAGATCCTGTATGAATTATGGCTTGTTAAGAAAATGGCCTGTGTACTTATCTACTAAAAATACTATTTTGAAAACTTACGATGGAAGATTTAAAGACCTGTTCGAAGAAATTTTTGAGAATGAATTTAAAGACGAATTTGCAAAACATAAACTTACATACGAACATAGACTCATTGATGACATGGTCGCATGTGCAATGAAGTGGAGTGGCGGTTACGTTTGGGCCTGCAAAAATTATGATGGGGATGTTCAGTGCGATACAGTTGCTCAAGGCTATGGTTCTTTGGGATTAATGACTAGTGTTTTAATGACACCCGATGGCAAAACTGTTGAATCTGAAGCTGCACATGGAACTGTAACTAGACATTATAGAGAACATCAAAAAGGAAATGAGACTTCAACTAATCCTGTAGCTTCTATATTTGCTTGGACCAGAGGTTTGGCACATAGAGGAAAGTTAGATAACAATCAAGAATTAACAGATTTTGCACATGCCCTCGAACAAACGTGCATAGAAACTGTCGAAAAAGGAGAAATGACTAAAGATTTGGCTGTTTTAGTTGGTGGAGAACAGAAATTTTTAACAACAAGTCAATTTTTAGAAGCGATTAATAAAAACCTCCAATCGAAATTAAATTAAGAATATTAATTATCCATTTTTTTAACTCTACCTAAAATAAATTCGTAAATATGGTCCAGGCTAGTTTGGGCCTCTCCTCCAGCCTGAGCAAAATCTTTTCTTCCACCACCACCTTTTCCTTTTGCAAGAAGTGATATTTCCTTAGCAAAAAAAGATGCATCAAATTTATCGGTAAGGTTTTCGGAAATACCAACCGCAATATTCAACTTTCCATCAAATTCACTAAAAAGAAAAATAGCAGTAGTTCCTAAATCCTTTTTTGCATTATCAACTATAGATCTTAGGTCTTTACCTGGAAGGCCGTGAATAAACTGGATCCGAACTACAAGGTTGGTGAATTTATGATCTTTTATAATATTTTTTTTACTATCTTTTAAAATGTGCTCTTTATAAAGCTCTTCATAGAAATCTTTTAATTTGGTAATCCTGTTTTCATTTTGTAAATTATTAAATTTTTTAAAGTCTCCGCCCAAATCATAAATTTTATTTTCCAAATCCACAATTTGAAATATTAAATTTTTTTCTTTATTTTTATTAGCCTCATCTAAAGACTGTTTATAAGCAAAAAGCTCTTCTGATCTTAAAGCTTCAATTCTTCTAACTCCAGATGCAATTGATGATTCATTTATAATCTCGAATTTCCCTATTTCTGACAAACAAGTGACATGAGTTCCTCCACATAGCTCTATTGAAAAAATTTTATCCTTAAAATTACCCATGGTAACAACCCTAACTTCATCTCCATACTTTTCCCCAAATAGTGCCATCGCTCCTGACTTTACAGCCTTGTCTTGAGACATAACTTTTGTATCAACCAATCCTCCATTCAAAATAAGACCGTTCATCATTTTATTAATCTTATTAATTTCATTGCTTTTAAGAGGTTGTGAATGACTAAAATCAAATCGCAATCTATCTGGTCCTACATATGAGCCCTTTTGAGAAACATGCTTTCCTAAAGTATCTCTTAATGAGGCGTGTAATAAATGTGTTGCAGAGTGATAACTTTTAATTTTATTTCTTCTTTTTAAATCTACTTTTAAAATGGCTTCAAATCCTTCTGAAAAATCTCCACATGTAATATCGCAATAGTGCACAAACATGTCACCAAAAAATTTTTGAGTGTCTTTTACAAGACAAGAGTTCAAGCTTGAATAAATCTCCCCTACATCTCCAATCTGGCCTCCGGATTGGCCGTAAAATGGTGTTTGGTTAAATATTAATTGAACCGAATCCCCTTTTGAAGCAGAGGAAACCACTTTTCCGTCTTTTACAATAGCTAATAACTTTCCTTCAGATTGATCAAATTTATAACCAAGAAATTCACTTGCTCCAAATTTATCTTTAAGCTCATACCAAATTTTATCAATTCCTTGAGATCCTACACCTTTCCAAGAAGACCTTGCCTCTATTTTTTTTTGTTCGATTATTTTTGAAAACTCCAAATGATCAACTTTAATTTTTTTATCTTTCAAAACATCTTCGGTTAAATCAACTGGGAAACCGTACGTATCGTACAGTTTAAAAGCAACAGACCCCGGTAAAATATTATTTGTAATATTTTCAACTTCGTTTTCTAAAATCTTTAAACCATTTTTTAACATGGATGAAAATTTTTCCTCTTCAGAAAAAATTGTTTCTTTAATTAGTGCTTCAGCATTTTTTAATTGTGGAAATTCTTCCTGCATAAGTTTAGTTAGGCAAGAAACCAATTCATATAAAACAGGATCTGTTTTTCCTAATGTGTGCGCATGCCTCATCGCTCTTCTCATAATTCTCCTAAGCACATACCCTCTACCTTCGTTAGAAGGAGTCACGCCATCAGAAATTAAAAATGAGCTGGCTCTTATATGATCTGCAATTACCCTGTAACTAGGGATTGTATCTTTTGAGAATTTTTTCTTAATTAATGTTTCTGAATAATTAATTATCTCTTTAAACAGATCTATTTCATAATTATCATGAGTGCCTTGCATTACCGCCGTCATTCTCTCCAAACCCATTCCTGTATCCACTGATGGTCTCGGGAGATTAATTCTCTTCTCCTTGTTGATTTGCTCAAATTGCATAAAAACCAAATTCCAAATCTCTATATATCTATCTCCATCTTGTTCTGACGTGCCAGGCAAGCCACCTTCTAAATGATCTCCATGATCATAAAATATTTCGGAACAGGGACCACACGGACCCGTATCCCCCATAGACCAAAAATTATCTGCAGTCGAAATCTTAATTATTCTGCTATTTGAAAAACCTGTAATTTTTCTCCACAATTCATAAGCTTCTTCATCTTCAGAAAAAACTGTCATATAGAGCTTGTCTTTAGGAATTTGATAGTTTTTAGTAATCAAATCCCATGCATAAACTATTGCCTCTTCCTTAAAGTAATCTCCAAAAGAAAAATTTCCTAACATCTCAAAAAATGTATGGTGCCTAGGTGTAAATCCTACATTTTCTAAATCATTATGTTTACCTCCAGCACGAACACATTTTTGTGAAGTTGTTGCTCTTTTGTAATCTCTTTTTTCAAGGCCAGTAAAGACATTCTTAAACTGAACCATTCCAGAATTCGCAAACATTAATGTTGGATCGTTTTGGGGTACTAACGGACTAGATTCAACCACTAGGTGATCATTTGATTTAAAGAAATCTTTAAAGGTCTTTCTAACATCTTTAAGAGTTTTTACTGTCATATTTCAATAAATACAGCTTTTGAAATATAAGTCCATATAAGACAAAGGCACCTTAAAAGATGCCCTTGTTTTGCTTTAAGATGGCTAATAATAAAGTTTTTTTTATTTTTCTAAATCCTTTGTTGATACCTTTGGGATTTTAATTTCCTCTTCAGGTGTAATTTTTTCTTTGCCAGAAGGGTTTCCCATCATCTTGTCGGATATCAATCCAGCATTGGCTCTTACTGCCATTTCAATTTCTGCTGCTATTTTGGGATTGCTTACCAAGTATTCTTTTGAGTTTTCTTTTCCTTGGCCAATTTTTTCACCTTTGTAAGAATACCAAGCTCCAGATTTTTCTACAATGTCTGCTTTAGAACCAAGATCGATCAATTCTCCTAATTTACTTATTCCTTTTCCATACATTATATCAAACTCAACAACTTTAAATGGAGGAGCAACTTTGTTTTTTACAACTTTGACTCTTGTTTGATTTCCAACTATTTCATCTCCATCTTTGATTGCACCTATTCTTCTGATGTCCAATCTAACTGAAGAATAAAATTTTAGAGCATTTCCTCCTGCAGTTGTTTCTGGAGAACCAAACATAACTCCTATTTTCATTCTAATTTGATTAATAAAAATAACCATTGTGTTAGATTTGGAAATACTACCTGTTAGTTTTCTTAAGGCTTGACTCATAAGTCTTGCTTGTAACCCCATGTGATGATCACCCATTTCTCCTTCAAGTTCAGCTCTTGGAGTTAATGCAGCAACTGAATCTACAACTAGAACTGATATGGCTCCAGATCGTACCAAAGTATCAGTTATTTCTAATGCCTGCTCACCTGTATCAGGTTGAGAAATTAACAAGTCAGTAGTGTTTACTCCAAGCTTTTTTGCATAACTTGGGTCTAATGCATGTTCTGCATCTATAAACGCACATGTACCTCCACTTTTTTGAGCTTCGGCTATAACCTGTAAAGCTAAAGTGGTTTTTCCTGAGGATTCAGGTCCATAAATTTCTACAATTCTACTTTTTGGCAATCCTCCAATTCCTAATGCTATATCGAGACTCAATGAACCTGTAGAAATTGATTCCACATCCATTACTTGTCTTTGACCAAGTTTCATCACTGAGCCTTTACCAAAGTTTGAATCTATTTGACTGATTGCAGCGTCTAAAGCCTTTTGTCTTTCGGCATTGTCTGTATGCGCTTCACTTACTACTTTTAAGTTACCTTCTTTTTTTGCCATTATTGCTTCCTTTTTTTTTATTATTAATTAAACGAATCTATGAAACAAATGTACACATTTTGTTCTTTTTTTCAAATAATAAAATAAGATATTGTTTTTAATAACTTTTCTAATAAAAAAATTGTTTTATTATATTTTTTTTGGATTGTATATCTTGGCTTTTAATTGAAGGTAACTAGCATTTAAACTTCCTGTAACTTTTAGAAGATTAAACTTTGAAATAATTTTATTTCTCTCTGAATTAATCAGATTTAATCTCGCTTCTAATAAAAAACTTCTAGAATTCAAAACATCAAGTGTTGTTCTTTGTCCAGACTCATACTCTTGCGTTATTCCCTCATAAGCTATCTCTGCAGCTTTTAATTGCGACTTAGCTAAATCTAATTTACTTTGAGATAATTTGAAATTAGACCAAGCAAAAGATGAAATTTTTATTGTGTTATTTTTAACATCAACAAAATTTAACTCGGAACTTATTTTTAGAAATTTTTTTTCTTTTATTGATGAAAAATTTTTACCTCCTGAATATATCGGGATAGAAACTTGAGCCAAAGCTTGGGCTTGAGTTCTCTTGTTAACTGAAGAGCTAAATTCGTCTGTATCGGAAACTTTAAAAGATATAGATGCTTTTGGGGAATAGGCATTTTCTATATCACTATTTAATTCATGGGTTGCTTTTTCTACTTTTAATTCAGCTATCGCAAGCTGGATGTTTTTTTTTTTT
>Ga0209383_1001398_pt1 | contig 15092 bp, 26 predicted proteins | sample CoawatmetaG02DNA_FD_187510 | JGI IMG/M metagenome (GOLD analysis project Ga0209383, IMG submission 187510) | Marine microbial communities from the West Antarctic Peninsula - Coastal water metaG029-DNA (SPAdes) (version 2) | ecosystem: Environmental > Aquatic > Marine > Coastal ... | reverse complement strand
TCTTTCCTAGTCCTACGCGGTCTAGGATGGTCTGTGCTGCTTGTATACGCATGTTTGCTTGCGGTATAGGTTCAGCACTATCCATGATATGTACTAGCTTTAGGGCGGCCTTTGGCGCGCTCTGTGCTAGTATGTTCGTAGCAAGATCAAGTATCTCAGTCTTCAAAGCTTTAACAACTGACGGGTAGCTAGTTTCGCTGTACCCTGCTAGTTCTGCTGCATGCTTAGCATCACCACCACATTCCATGAGATGTTGTAAGAAAGCTTCCTGCTTAGTTGTTAGAGCTTTAGAACCCATTGTATCTACTTCTTTTATTATATTACTACAGTATATACTCAGAATGAGCAGTTGTCAAGTACTTTATGCAATAAAGTTATAAGAACTGAACGAAAGTACTTGACAAAACCTCATTCTAGTCCTATAATGAATATTAAGCCCCCAGGGTTATATAGTCTGTATTCTCATATCTACCTTGTTCATCTTCCTCCCGTTTTAAAGTCTCTATACATAACACTACACTTGCCCTTTAAAGGACTTTGAAGCCCCGGCCCTATCTGGTATACAACCAATTCTCCTGCAAAATGTGTAACATTGTATATATATACACCCACCCCCCCATGGTCACCTGCCCGCCCCTAAAGTCTATAAGACTTCAAAGCCTCCAGAATCTCTATCACCCGCGTTAAAGACTTTTAAAGTCTTCAGAGTCTTCAGAGCCTTTAGAGCTATGCTCTAGTTTCCAAACTGAGGAGACTTTCGAGACCTTTAAGATTCTTTAGAATCTCTATAAAAATCCTAAAGGATTTCAGAGACTTAGCAGTTTCTTTAATCTAAAGATTAACCTCCAATTAGATTCGTTAAAATCCTTTGAAACTAACCTCCCAAAGGGAGAGTTGGCTTTTTCCTGATCCTGTCATATAAAGACTTTTAAAGTCTTCCGTGCATGGTGATGGTATCACCGCGTATGTTGATAGTCTTTATCGCGCATCAGTAATATCATTACCGCGCACACGATGACTGTTGATTTGTCCAGTACTGTATATCCACTGTATATCTGGTTTTCCTGCTTTTTTCACGCCTGTTAACACGCGCATTATGCGATCACGATTAATCACACACGAAAAGAATTTGACTAATTTTCAAAATCCTGTAGCTTGGAAAACGTCAAAACGACAACAGCCACTTTCGGCTCAACACGACATAAGGTGATATGACATGAATACATTTGCAAACATCGACCAGAACAAACTAGCCACTGCGAAGCAAGTCTATGGAGTGGCTTGCCACTTTGCCAACATCCATGCTAAGTCTCCTTCGGAGAGATATGGATTGACCAAGGTTTTCAACGCCATCTTGAATAAATTCTATGGCGATCAGGACAGCCATATGACCCATGGCGATGTCTCTGAATTCAGAGATTATCAGGTTGTTCCGAAGGACTTCCTTAGCCTTGTGAAAAAGCCGAAGGCTGCCAAGAAAGTTAAGCCAGTCGTTAGCGTAGCTAAGAAAGTTAAGCCGAAGGCTGCTGAGAAAGTAGAGACCATCGAAGATGCTATAGAGATTGTCGAAGCCCGCCACAAGCCGAAGGCTGTTGCCAAGAAATCTACTCCAGTGAATAGCGTAGCTAAGAAGATGGATGCTCGGATCACTGCACTGGAGACTAAAGTCTCTGATGTTGATAACAAGTTAGACGCTATCCTAGCTATCCTGAGCAAGTAAATAGAATTATCAACGGCCAAGGATGGCTATATAAAATTTATAAGGTGAGTAGTATGGACTATTATGAATCAGCAAAAGGCATAACGATCAGTAAGAAAAGAGCTATAGATGAGGTGGTTGAGCATGGAGTTTCAGTGCCAGAATTCTTAAAAGACTTAGGAGAACTGGAAAGCTACCTAGCTACTGACGTATTAATATGGTTAGGATATTAGAATCCTTTAAAGTACTTTAAAACTAAAACAATAAGGTGAATACAACATGAAATTGTCTGAAGTGAATGTTAAAAACATTAAAGAGTTTAAAGATCTATATACTTGGGTCTGTTCAATGCCAATAGACGGGAAGGATCGTAGAATTTTAATGGATATGATAGATGTTAGCTGTAAATTAACTACCAAACACATAATGGAGAAGACCAATGCGTAACTTTAATTCTAACTTAGCAATAACTAAAGCATCCGAAGTAATAAGTATTGGTTTGATATGTTATACCAGCATCAGTATCTTAGAATTATTAGTGCGATATGGGTAACACGCTATTTCACAACCGCATTATGCTCAGGGAAATGATTTGACAACAACCCCAGCAAAATGCCACTATTGAAAACGTCAAAACAACAGCAACCCAAATTACAGGTGACAATTATGTACAATATACACGGTATTCAGGTACAAAACTATGCTCAAATATCAGCAGATAACATGGCCGATGTAACTTTAATGACAGTGCTAAGCATTCGACAGCAGTGGTTAAACATTGGCAAGCAGTTAAAAGATGTTCGGTCTAATAAATCTAATGCCAAGTCCCTTTGGGGTGGCAAGAAAAAGACTTATCAGTATCTTCAGGCCAATAAATCTATGATGTATGGCCAAATGATGGCGGTAATCAACAGCAGTAAGACAGATGCGAGTAAATCTATGAGCCTGATGAAGATATTCCTGAGAGTTGATGGCTTAGGTGTTGCTAAAGCTGGGTTTATGTGCCAGTTAACAGCAGGATTGGTTGGTTGTATGGATAGTCACAACATAAAGATGTATAACTTGGACGCTAAAGACTTTGCACTTGCTAAGAATCCTAAGACTGTTAAAGGTCTTGAAGCTAATAACAAAAAGATTAGAAATTATATACAGATCTGCCACGAATATGGCACTGAGAATTTATGGGACAGCTGGTGTAGTTTCTTAGCTACCAAGTCTCCCAAGTGGCGAGATGCTAGCCATGTTAGTGAAGTCCACTATACTTATCTGACAGGAGAATAGTCTTGGCTAACTGTAGCTGCGGTAAAAGAGCTGACGTTATAGAGAAAGGTTTATATGTATGTGCTACTTGCTGGATAAAGTTATTCGGCAAGTCATTTAAAATTAACTATAAGGATTAAGATTATGTTTGATTTATATTGCCCTCACTGTGGCGAACCTTGGGAACATGACATGCTACACGATGTAATAGATATGAAGTATATGGAAGCTGCTGAAGCCTTTAAGGTTCAAGGTTGTACAGTATTCCAGATACTACGACAACGTATTCAAGGCAAAGGAAGTAACTGTAAAGCTAAGCCAGTGGTTAGTGCTGATGAGTTAGCAGGTATTAATGCTGCTCATAATGAGAGTGACTACCCTGAAGAATGGGATTATGATATGGCACGAGTTATATTTACTACTAACTTTAAAATAAATGATATACTTTGAGGATATACTGATGAAAACTACAAAAACTTTAAAAATAAAAGTAATAACTAATCGACCTGCACCAAAAAGAATAACGCAACCAGCTTCAAATTGGAGAGACATTATGGGAGCAATGAAGCGTGGACATTGGTTTGAAGTAGAGTGTAACACAGGCGACAATGTATATAGCAGGGTCAACGCTGCTGCAAATAGTTATTGTAAAGGGCGCTATACTTTTTATAAGGCTGCAAAAGGCCAATACATTTTTGAAATTATTAAAGGATAAAATAATATGAAGACTTTAATTGCAGTAGTAGAAACGTGGATTGATGATAGAGTAATGGCTAAGATAGAATCTTCAGAGAAAGATAATCCTAAGTGGATGAAGATAGCCCAACTTATGCACGATGTTAAACAAATGGAAGAAATACATATCCGCGATGCTAATAGAATCGCAGAGTTGGAGAGTCGTGTGAGAGGCCTTGAAGATAATTCTTTTGATAACAACGAGGCAAATATCATTAACATTAAAGAGAGGCTTGAAGGCTTAGAGTCTAGTGTAGAAGAAGTAGAAAGTAGTATACATGACGTTGAGCGTTTAGCTGAAACTCTTGACAGTCAGGGCGATGACCATGAGTATCGCACCTCTGAATTAGAACAAAAAGCTGATGAAGATATGGACTATGGAGATGCTATATCTGTAGTGAGAGAGAGCTTAGAAGAATTCATTGTCGATGCAGTTCGCACTGAGATAGATGCGGTAGACTTTAAAGTAACAGTGGAGAGATAGCTATGTGGGCAATTAACTGGACTGAAGCAGGGTGTACTGAGTATGCTAATAGCTTAGAAGATGCACATAAAATTGGTCAGCGTGGCGGGCCATTCTATATTATAACTTTCTTAGGAGATAAGTAACATGTCAGACACACGATTCTATAAATTTTTAGGTAACCATAAAGACCTAATAACAGGTCACGAATATACAGTAAGCCATTACTCTGAGGTGACAGGCATCCTAAAGAAAACATTGCAGAATAGAATCTATAGGTACGGCGGTGTCGTAGATGATAAGTTTCTGGAGCCTCATGTTGTTAAAGTTAGGCTAACACTAGAGACAGAAATGGAACGAGTCTCTATGGCATGGTTAAGAAAGCCTATAACTAACTTGGAGCACATGTGATGATAGATATTAACGAACCCATAGAAGTTTATAAAGTACTGATGTCCGAAGTGAGTGGTTACTTCATAGATGTTGCGGCCTCTAGCCCTGAAGAGGCGCTGCACTATGCAGAAATCAACAAGAAATCTGGGATGTATAAGCCTTATGATAAAGAAGTAGTGGACATCTCACCTGTTGAAGTAGTAACACTACTAGAATGTGGCGGTTGTTTAGCTATGTTTACCCAACACAATGAACAAACTAACCTATGCTTTAAATGCTTTGAAGATTCAATCAACTTTAAAGATGTTGAAGATGATTATGAATATCCTTTGGAAGATAATGTTAAAGACCTTTAAAGTATTTTAACAACATTAAAAACTTTGTCAACACAAAACTATACTATTTGGAGAAACACAATGAATAATATTACACCAATGTTTGCAAACAACAATGCGTTAAACACAATCAAGGCTAGAGGTTATGGTTCAGCTGACTTTGATATAGGTGTTGCGCCATTAGACTACCTTGTTACAGGACACGATGGTTTAATGGAGAGACACAACAGTTCCAAGTCTGTTATCTATAGGCAAGACACTGGCCAAGAGTTAGGTGTACATGGTCATGGGTACAAGCCAGTAGCACCTAAACATATGATAGATGTTACTCGCAATATCATTGAGCGTTCCGACCTGTCCATCAACAACATGGAAGAAACTATCAGGACTTCACACGATGGATCTAGGACGTTCGTACAGTATCGTTTGCCAGAGCATACCTATAAGACTTCAGACGGTGACAGCGCATCTCTTAGCCTGTTATCTATATCATCCTTCGATGGTACTTGGCCGTTCATGATTAGTGCTGCTGCAATTCAAGCTGCCTGTACAAATCTTCAAGTCTTTGTAGGTGGTGAGGTTGCAGTGTACAAGTCTAAGCACACTAGGTCTTTAGACATTGAGCAGGGTGGTAGGGTAGTAACTAAGTCTTTGCAGATGTTCCATAAAGAAAGAGATCTATGGCAGCAGTGGCACGGTACAGGCTGTAGTGATGAGCTTGCTTTTAAGTTTTTTGCTGAAGCGTTAAAGTGCAACGGAGCTTTGAAGATTATCACTGATGGTATATCGCAACCCGATATGGTTTTGCATGATATGCCTAGAAAGAATACAAGCTTAGAATATATCTGGCACAAATATAAAACAGTTTATTCTCAACGCCTTGGAAATAACTACTGGGCCGTGTATAATGCTTTGACTGATTGGTCAACTCATGCAACAACAGCTAGACGTAGCACTGAAGTGAACATTGCAGCAGTACAGAATCAACGACAGCAGTTAGTGCGAGACGCTGTTAAATCTAATCACTACATGAGGGCAGCATAGTATGACTAAAGCTTTTGGAACATACCACTTAACATTAGAACTTAGGAATGGTGTAGGTCTTGACTTGGAGTTCGCTGACTCAAGAGCTGTATGGGTTTTCAGCCCACTAGAAGAAGACATTGTTGCCATGTCCTTTGAAGGTATTATATTTTTAGTTCCGTTTTTAATGCTTACACTCGGTAGAATTTATACAGTAGAGGAAGAATAACTATGGCGACAGGACAAACACATGGCGGCAAAGGTAGCTCAGCTCGACCAGTAGATAAGGAGAAGTTCGACAGTAACTTTGATGCAATCTTTAAGAAGACCTTTGCAGAACATAAAGACTATAAAGAAAAGGAGAAGAAAGATGTTCCAACAAACTTTAATGGGAAGCCCTGACCCCGATGCAATGGCTACTGCAAGGGCAGCAACAGATGTAGTAGAAGGTAAGGTTCCACTCAGTACAGCGTGTAGTATGTACAACGTAAGAGAGCAGACAGTCATCCAATACATTATTGATAAGACTGAATACGAAACCGTTCAACAAATGAAGGAAGATTAAAATGATCCACGAAGAAGAACATATTAAACATGCAATACAACAGGTAGTCTCGTGGCACTTAGCTCGTAACCTTATACACGGTTCAAGCGATAAAGATCAGGTGCTTAAACTCATACAAGAAGTAGGTGAGCTGTCCGATAGCATCTGTAAGGAGCAGTCACCCATTGATGACATCGGAGACATCATGGTTGTATTGATTAACATCATCGTGCGGAACAACCTGTCAGTAACTGAGTGCTTGAACCATGCTTACAATGACATCAAGGATCGCAAGGGTAAGATGATAGACGGTATCTTTGTAAAAGAAGAAGACATGAATGGCAACAAATAATAGTTGCAACTTTATATTTAACCTGATACAATCCTCAAACATTTTTAAACCAACAGAAGGAAAGCAACATGGCAATTTTACAAGGCGCAGCATACTGGGTTTCAGCTACTACTCCTAACACTACATACGATCCTGTTTACTCAGTGAATCTAGTGGTCGATCAAGAAGTAGCAGATGATTTTAAATCTCGTGGCTTTACTGTTAAGCAAATGGAAGAAGGCCCAGCACTTGTTATCAAGCGCAAAGTTAATGGCCCCAATGGTATGGTTCGACCAGCTCCACGCTTAGTAGATCAATACAAGAATCCTTTGGATGCTCGTGTTGGTAATGGTTCTGGCGTTAAAGTTCAGTACAAAGAGTGGCAGTCAGATTGGAAAGGTCAAACCTTTTATGGCTTAGACTTCCAAGCTATGCAAGTTCTAGAGCTGATCGAAGTAGGTTCACCTGATGGTGCTGAGTTCGGCATCGAAGATGAAATGGGCGATGAACTATGAGCATGATCACAGTAGATGGTGTTAACTATGAGACAGAACTTTTCACAGTAGAAGGTCAAGCAATTGTTAAAGCTTTGATGGAGTCTGAGTTCCGTCTCCGAGAAGCAACAATGACCGTAACATTAATGCAAGCATCGTCAATGACATTAGTAGACGATCTTAAAACTAACCACCTTACGGAAGAGGCGATTGCGGCAGAGGATGCTGCACCACTAATCGAGGAATAGCCTTATGGCCTTCGTTAAATTTCACCAGCCGTGTACTGACTGCGGCTCTAGCGATGCGGTAGGAGTCAATGATGACAACTCTGCATGGTGCTTTAGCTGCAACAAACATTTTAAAAACTATGGCACATCGGAAGTGCAACAACCAGATACCGTAACGGACTTTGAAGTGTATCAAAGGAACAGCAAGATGGAGCAGAGTTCTAGCCAACACAACACTGGGCCTGAATCATTCAATGAATTAACTGACCGCAAGATAAGCTTGGCTACTGCTAAGAAGTTCGGTGTTAAATCAACGATGATAAATGGCAAGATTGATAAACATTTCTATCCCTACTTTAATGGCCACGAGTTTGCAGGTACTAAGATTCGTAAAGCTAACAAGGACTTTGCATGGACAGGAAGTCCAAAGGAAGTAGGGTTGTTTGGAGAGAACCTGTTCAAGGCAGGTGGTAAGTTTATAACTTTAACAGAAGGCGAGTGTGATGCGATGGCTGCCTACGAACTTATGGGTTCTAAGTGGCCAGCCGTATCTATAAAGTCAGGAGCACAGGGAGGTGTTCGTGATGTTAAACATAGTCTTGAGTATCTTGAGTCATACGATGCTGTAATAATTAACTTCGACAATGACAAGGTTGGCAAGGACGCAGCTCTTGCAATTGCAAAGTTACTAACTCCGGGAAAAGCTAAGATCATGGAGCTGCCCGTGGACTACAAAGATGCCAACGATATGTTGCGCCAAGGTAGACACGCAGCATATGTCAGTGCTTTCTGGGATGCTAAAGTCTATACGCCGTCCGGTGTATTGAATCTATCTGATCAGCTTGGTGCATACCAGAAGCTACGGTCAGAAAAGAAAACAGCTATACCTTATCCGTGGCAGGGCTTAAACAAAAAGCTAGAAGGCATGAGAGCTGGTGAGTTAGTTACTCTTACTGGCGGTACAGGTCTAGGTAAGTCGTCTGTTACTCGTGAGATAGAACACTGGTTGATCAACAACACAGAAGATAACGTAGGTGTTGTAGCTCTTGAAGAGAACTGGAGCCGCACTGCTGAAGGTATCATGGCAGTAGAGGCTAACGCTAAGCTTCACCTTGATAGTGTTAAGGCTGAGTTTACAGACCAGCAGCTCGATGATTGCTACAAGAAAGTCTTTATGGGTGACAACGATGGTCGTGTTTGGATTCATGCACACCACGGTGTTAACAATCTAGATGATATCTTCAGCAAGCTACGCTACATGATCATCGGTCTAGATTGTAAATGGATTGTAGTAGATCATCTTCACATGCTTGTACTTTCTACGCTTGAGAACGATGAGCGTAAAGCTATTGACGGTATCATGCATCGGCTAAGGACTATGGTAGAAGAGACAGGATGCGGTATGATCCTAGTGTCCCACCTTCGTAGAGTAGAGGGCAACCGTGGACACGAGAACGGTATCGAGACAGGGCTATCACACCTTAGAGGATCGCAGAGTATCGCTCAGCTAAGTGATTGTGTTATAGCATTGGAGCGTAACCAACAATCAGAAGATGTAATAGAAGCATCAACCACTAAGATCAGAGTATTAAAGTCTAGGTATACTGGCGATGTTGGTGTGGCATGTAATCTTCTGTACGATGGTACGACAGGTCGCTTGAAAGAACTAGATGACTATGATGCTAACCAGTTTGATGGAGATATAATATGAGTAACTTAGTATTTGATATAGAAGCAGATGGCTTAGACCCCACGAAGATTCATTGCATCGTGGCCCAAGACGTAGACACTATGGATGTGTTTACGTTTGACAACACCCAGTTAGAAGAAGGCTATCAGATGTTGCGTAATGCAACTAAGCTGATTGGTCACAACTTAATAGGCTATGACATTCCTGCAATCAAAAAGATTTCAGGTGTTGATCTGTTTGACAAGAAGATTGTAGATACATTAGTACTATCTCGTTTGTTCAAGCCAACCCGCGAAGGCAACCACGGTCTTGAGGGCTGGGGATACAGGTTGGGTTTCAAGAAAGGTGACTTCGGACAACAAGAAGATGCGTGGGATGTATATACACCGGAGATGTTAGAGTATTGCAAGAACGATGTGCTTCTTAATACTAAAGTATATGAAGCGTTGAAGCTTGAGAGCCGTGGTTTTACTCCTCAGTGTGTGCAAATAGAACACGCAGTAGCTAAGATTATAGATGACCAACGCACCAATGGCTTTGTCTTAGATGTTGAGAAGGTCATGGGTCTTATGGCTATGTTTGAAACTAAGCTACATGACATAACAGTTAAAGTCCATGAAGAGTTTAGACCCACAGTAACAACACAAATACTTTCACCTAAGTTTACTGCTACTGGCGCAATAGCTAAGACAGCTATAGACCAACACGGCAAGGGTACAAGACTAACCGATGAAGAGTATGAGCGTTTTACTTTGGACATGGACACTAAACCTATTGCTCGTAACACCGAGACAGACTTTAATTTAGGTTCAAGGAAACAGATTGGAGAGTACCTGATTCGTTTCGGCTGGAAGCCCACTAAGCATACACCTACAGGTCAGCCGATTGTAGATGAAGCAACTCTTAGTAGAGTTAAGAACATTCCACAGGCCGCACTGATTGCTGAGTACCTCATGCTTCAGAAACGGTTAGCTCAGACTAAGAGTTGGATCAAAGAGCTTGATGAAGAGACAGGCAGAGTGCACGGGTACGTTAATCCTAATGGTGCTGTGACTTCTCGCATGACTCACTCACATCCTAACATGGCCCAGATTCCAAGCAGCAACTCACCGTATGGTACTGAATGTAGATCTTGTTGGACTGTACCTGAAGGCTACAAGCTGGTAGGTATAGATGCTTCAGGCTTAGAACTTAGAATGTTGGCACACTATTTAGATGACGAGGCGTACACAAATGAAATACTTAATGGAGATATACACACCACTAATCAAAAACTTGCAGGACTTGAATCTAGAAATCAGGCGAAAACTTTCATCTATGCCCTCTTGTACGGAGCAGGAGATGCAAAGCTTGGATCAGTGGCTGGAAGAGGTAGAGCTGCTGGTAAAGGACTTAGACAACGCTTCTTTGATAATCTCCCATCATTCAAGACTCTTACGGGACGAGTACAAAGAGAAGCTAAAAGCGGATTTATTAAAGCACTAGATGGCCGTAGACTTACTGTTCGCTCAGAGCATTCAGCGTTAAATACTTTGTTGCAGGGTGCAGGAGCCATCGTGATGAAGCAGGCACTTATTATTTTACAGAAGATGATAGTTCAGAATGGACTAGATGCTAAGTTTGTAGCCAACGTCCACGATGAATGGCAAATAGAATGTAGAACAGATCAAGCAGATGCTGTCGGCAAGCTAGGTGTCGCAGCTATTATTAAAGCCGGAGAGATTCTTGAACTTAACTGTCCTCTTGATGGGGACTACAACGTAGGGAGTAATTGGAGTGAAACACACTAAACCTGATTTAAACATTAAGCGTAAGGGCGACCTCGCTGAGCACCATGCAATCACTTGGTTATGGGAACAGGGCTATGAAGTATTTAAAAACTGTGGCGGTACAGGGATTATAGATATAGTGGCTATCAGCCCAGAAAATAAAACAGTATTGATAGATGTTAAAACTACACACTGTTACGCTGATGGCAAAACCATGATGAAGAAAGCACGGACACCTAAACAAACAGAACTGGGAGTAGTTATACTAGGATATAACCCAGCGACAGCAGAGTGCAGGTGGATTAAACATTATGATTCTTCAAACGTACAGCAGCTACAGCTTGTAGTTTAAACAGTTACACTATTATGCGCTTTTAAGTGTTGCAACCTGACACTTTTAAGCGCATAATAGTGCCTCATAATTAAAAGGCATTATCATGCAACTATATAACTTAGTCCCTAACATTTACGATGAACTAGAATTGCTTTCAGATGGCAAGCCTCTCCCACTTACAGAAGAAGAAATTGACAGAACTGTTGCAGGAATGCGAGAAGCTTTAGTTTCTTGGGCAACACCACGACAACGGGATAGTAACTTCACTGTACGCATGTCGAATGTTGGAAAGCCTTCGCGTCAGTTGTGGTATGAGAAGCGTGATCCAAGAGGTCGCGGCGGCATTGACGGCCCAACGCAAATCAAGTTTCTGTACGGTCATCTGCTTGAAGAGATTGTGTTAATGCTAGTACGTATGGCGGGATACAATGTTACTGATGAACAGAAAGAAGTTACAGTTGACGGCATTGTAGGACACATGGATTGTAAGATTAATGGTGAGGTTGTTGATGTTAAGACTGCATCACGCTTTGCGTTCAACAAGTTTAAAGAAGGGCGCTTAGCACAGGACGATCCCTTCGGATACTTAGGTCAGCTTGCAGGCTATGAAGCAGCAGAAGGCACAGACGGTGGTGGGTTCTTAGTGTTAAACAAAGAGAGCGGTGAGCTATGTATGTATGTTCCCGATGATCTAGATAAGCCTAACATTAAATCTACAATTAGTTCACTTATTCCTGCGTTAGAGCTTGACACTCCACCTACTTTCTGTTACGCTCCTATACCTGATGGCAAGAAAGGAAACATGAAGTTGCCTAAAGGCTGTAACTGGTGTAGTTACAAGTACGAATGTCATAAAGATTGTAACGATGGGCAAGGCTTGAGAACATTTAAATATTCAAATGGCCTGACATACTTAACCGAAGTAGTAGTTCCACCAAAGGTAGAAGAATACATATGAACAGAAAAAAAAGTAAGCGTATAGAGAGACACGCAGAGGGCCTACTTATAACATGGCTCAAGGGTCTACTCACCGAGGAAGAAGCGGAGGGTGTTAACATGGGCAACTACAGATCTTTAATGCCAGAGCAAACACATTACATAGCTCAACGCACAATCTATCTTAACGCCTATCACCCAAAGTGGATCAAGCGTAAAATAAAACAGCTTATAAAAATATTCCCTAACATTCAAATCGAAGACGTTAACTTGGAGATGATCACATGGAAAGTCAATCAGAGATCATTGGCTCCGTCCCAATAGAAGAGTTGATTATTCAAGTAGGGCGATGGTTAAACGCCTCGCCTACTAACTCTATTACTGAAATAGATTCTTGGATTATTAGCGATATTATTCTTGTGTTACATGCAGAGCTAGACCGAAGGGAGGCAACAACACATTGAAAAAAGTTAAGAAGGGTTACCGTAAAGCACGGTTTAAAAGACCAGTAGAAAAAGACGTAGTGAAAGGTTATGACTCTAACTGGGAATATGAATTACACTCAGGCATCTTAGACTCATGGAGCTTTCACGTTGATAAAGTTCCTTACACTGTTGACCACAAGTACGAGCCAGACTTTGTAAGAGAGATTGACGGGAAGAAGATACTGCTGGAAGCCAAGGGAAGGTTCTGGGACTTTGCGGAATACAGCAAGTATGTCTGGATAAGTAAGGTTCTCCCAGATGATATTGAGTTAGTGTTTTTGTTTGCTAACCCTAGCGCCCCGATGCCTCAAGCTACAAGACGTAAGGACGGGACGAAGAGATCTCACGGAGAGTGGGCAAGCTCCAAAGGGTTTAGGTGGTTTAGCGAAGATAGCATACCAGACAGTTGGATCAACACAGACAAGCGAGAAACTTTCGATGACTGAGGTAGAGCACGGTAAAGATGAAAGACGAGACAGATACTTACGCAAAAAGAAAAAGGTTCTGGGTAAACCCCAACAAGTTACAGACCGACACAGTGCAGAGCCTTTTAAGCGCAAACGTAATATACCAACCAGAGAGAACTATGATGAGTATTAATGACGCAACACCTTTTGACTGGGATCGCTTACGCCAAGCACATCCGCCGCTTGAGTTAGAAAAGACAGTCTTAGAGCCTTGGGCTACGATGGCAGAGGAAGAGGCAGAAGAAGATGTAGTCAACAACCCTGACCACTACAACACTGGCAACGTAGAGTGTATTGAAGCCATTGAAGAGTCTATGTCCAGTGTAGCATTCAAGGGCTACCTCAAGGGCAACGCCATGAAGTACCTCTGGCGCTATGACTACAAAGGTAAGCAGGTAGAAGACTTACAGAAATGTCAGTGGTACTTAGCACGACTGACACAAGTGGTGGTGTTTGACCATGAGTGATAGCCCTACAATGGTAAGAGCAGTATCCAAATAGGGCAGTTATGGTAAGCAGAGTGATCAGCCTCTGCAAAACAATGCAAGATGAACTAGATTTTAAATTACAACATCAAGAATTCAGACGGGACTTAATGCCATGAGTGATGTATACTTCTATATCAAGTGGGCAGTAATAGGATTTATAATCGGCTGGCCCATCGGTTACGTAATAGGCACATACTTACTATAATAATTTTGAGGAATAACAATGGATCAGTATCAACAGTTTATACACAAGAGCCGCTACGCACGATGGATTCCAGAAGAGAAGCGCAGAGAAACATGGCACGAAACAGTCAACCGTTATGTGGACTTCTGGAAAGACCGTGGACAGATAGACGAGAAGACAGCGTTAAAGTTATTTAATGCAATACATAACCTAGAAGTCATGCCTAGCATGCGTTGTATGATGACAGCAGGTGTAGCACTAGACAAGGATAACGTAGCAGGTTTTAACTGTAGCTATCTGCACATTGATTCACCACGCAGCTTTGACGAGCTAATGTATGTACTGATGTGTGGTACTGGTGTAGGCTTTAGCGTAGAGCGCAACTACATAAACAAGCTTCCAGAAGTTGCTGAGAGCTTTCACAAGACCGACAGCGTGATCGTTGTGTCAGACAGTAAGATTGGTTGGGCCTCTGCCTTCCGTGAGCTTATCGCTATGCTGTATGCTGGTAAGATACCACAGTGGGACACAAGCAGAGTACGTGGTGCAGGTGAGCGTCTAAAGACTTTCGGTGGTCGTGCTTCAGGGCCAGAGCCATTGATTGATTTGTTCAACTTCTGTATCGAAGTGTTCCAGAAGGCACAGGGTCGTAAGCTAACATCCATTGAGTGTCATGATATTGTCTGTAAGATTGCAGACATTGTAGTTGTTGGTGGTGTTAGACGTTCAGCATTGATCAGCCTATCAAACCTTTCGGATCAACGCATGGCTAAAGCTAAGTCAGGTCAGTGGTGGGTCAATGAAGGACACAGAGCGTTGGCCAACAACAGCGTAGCGTACACTGAGAAGCCAGACTTCCAAGCATTCCTGTCAGAGATGCAGACGATGTACGAAAGCAAGGCAGGTGAGCGTGGTATCTTTAGCCGCGTAGCAGCACAGAAGATTGCAGGACGCAATGGCCGCAGAGATGAGACGTATGAGTTCGGAACTAATCCTTGCAGTGAAATAATTTTACGCAGTAACCAGTTTTGCAACCTCAGTGAGATTGTTGTACGTGCAGACGATACGCTAGAGACACTAAAGGCTAAGTCAGAGATTGCAGCTATCATCGGAACACTACAAGCTACGCTGACAGACTTCCGTTACCTGCGTAACTGTTGGAAGAAAAACACCGAAGAAGAAGCATTGCTTGGCGTGAGCATGACAGGCATTATGGATCATAAAGTAACCAGCCG
>Ga0209383_1001397_pt1 | contig 15095 bp, 14 predicted proteins | sample CoawatmetaG02DNA_FD_187510 | JGI IMG/M metagenome (GOLD analysis project Ga0209383, IMG submission 187510) | Marine microbial communities from the West Antarctic Peninsula - Coastal water metaG029-DNA (SPAdes) (version 2) | ecosystem: Environmental > Aquatic > Marine > Coastal ... | reverse complement strand
AAACCTCAAAATGTTGTACTTAAGGGATATGTTGATAAAACCGGTTTTTTAATTGAAAAACTTAGCTTAAAAAAATTTGTAGAGTTTATATATTCAAATGAATTTTTAGCAAAACAATCATTTTATTTTTCTTTATTTGAAAAAACAAGCATTGCGGCTCCCAAAAAAATGAAAGGTGCAACTGATCTATGTCCTAAGTAAGTACCAAAGATGAATAAGGTGAAAAATAAAATATTAGTGTAAATTCTATGTCCTTTATACATTAACTTAATAGGGCTAATAAAAGCATAAAGAAACAATGTACAACCAATAATTCCCGTTTCATATAACATTCGAATGATGCTAGAATTAGGATTTATAACTCCCGTTTCCTTCATATAAAAATTATTAACTACTGAGGCGCTTCCTAATCCATTTCCAAAAAATAAATGCATAAAATTATTTTCCCTCATCTCAAGCCATAAACTCCATAACGGATAAATATTATTCCTTGCAGGTCTTAATTGAGTTGTAATTTCATCACCAGCATCTAATGTTTGATAAAGTGAAATGAAACCATCTATATATTTCATCATTCTCAATGAATATTTCACATTGATATAAATTAGAAAAATAGCGATTACAAGAAGTAATATAAATAGTAATAGCTTTTTAAAAGTTAAAGTTGGAATATAAAAGTAAATTAAAAGAACAATGGTAAAGATAATTCCTAATACTCCTGAAAATGACTGAGTTAAATAAAGAGCACATAATACAATTACAATCCAAAAAATATTTAGGTTTTTATTATTATCCCAAACACCTCTTAGTGTTAGGATACCAAGGCTCAAGGTTAAATAAACAAAAGCATCTCTAGGCTCACCAATTAGTGAGTGGAATCTATCTCCAGGATTTTCATCATCGGCTAAACTCCTTCCTAGCCCTTCATAAGCATAACCTGACAAGTGTTGGATTATTAAATCACCAAATCCAATTACTAATAGAGCTATAAAAATATAGACAAACCATCTAAAAAAATAATCTATATCAGCTTTATTTTTTAACATATATTGCATCAATATTACAAAATACACAAAATAATATAGAGAAATAAAATATTCAAAAGTAGGTCTAAAATAATAACTATTAGTAACTTCACTAAATATGTTATCAAAGGAAATTTCGAGGGCATCGCCTATATGCAAAGTATATGATCCAAATATATATCCAAAAATACCAACGATAATGGCATAAATAAAGAAATAAGAAAAAGATTTATTTAGCTTAGAAAACGGATTAAAAAGTCTGAATTTACCAGTTAATAAAACATTGAAAAGTAAGCCTATCAGAACAAAAAGTTGAAATAATCTACTAATATTTGCACCAATACCAGAAAAATGTTGGGGGACTAAAACAAAGTACGTTAATGGTTCAAATAAAATCGAAAAAACAAAAATCTTATTTAATATTGAAACTTTATGTGGATCATTCTTTATATTAACTTTTAAAGCTTGCATTATTAAAAGAATTTATGAACAAATAAATAATTCATTTTATACTGTAATTTTGAATTTTTTATTCATTTAATATCGATTCCATGGAAGTATAAGTCCCCTCCACTCACCAATTAGAGTACAAGTCTCCACTTTCAAGCCAGTTTAAAAATGAGCAATTCCCTTAAGAGTAGTCCTAGCCCAACAATATCAAACCACTTGCATCCACTAGCTTTTGCATGAAGAATTGCTTGCCACTCGAAATAAGTTGCTTCTTTAACAAAATACACTTCAGCATCCCCTGATTTTTGATTTTAATATCTTCTTATTGATTGAACTATGCACTGGCAAAAATATGCAAGTTAAGCGCATATTTATTGCTGTTTTATGAATATCTGGTCGCAGTAAAACTTCTGGAGCTAAGTCAGGCCATGAAGAAGCAGGTATTTTAGATTTCTGTAATAAAGCAAAAATTATTTCAGCATTAAAACATTCATTACTTAAAACTTTGGCCATATAAGGTATGTAATTTATTTGGCTAATTGCTATAATTTTTCTTTCAAATATTTTATTATTATTTAAACTTTCTTGCCATTCTATTTCAATGTTTTTTCTATTCATTGCCTCTAATTCTAAGTCCAAAAAATTATTTAATAACTTTAGTGATAACCAGCTTATTTTTGGACTAGTTAGACTTTCTAGATCTCTAGGAGCGCTGTCGCTTTTAAATTTATTTTGTTTATGAAAGAACTGAAGCCCAAATTTGTGTACTAATCTTTTAAATAACCATTTAAATTGTAAAAAATTTGAAGATTTCCCCATATTAATTACTGAATCGTAAAGCCCATCAAAAGAATACTCATCTAAAAATTCATTTGTTATTTTATTAGGTCCATTCTGACGAATTACTAAAAGACCTCCATCAGGAATTGCAAGAAGCTTATGTGGGCTATATATTATAAAATCTCCATGTTCACCTATTCCTTCGCCAGGCTTAAGGCAGTGTGCTGAATCTTCTATTAACCATGCATTATTATTTTTTGCTATGGTATAAAGATCTTTTGAAAACAATGACTCACCAAAATAATTTACATAAAGAATAATGTCTGGTATTTCCACATTAAGCATTTTTTTGCAAACTAAGAGATTAGGCTTACCATTTGAGAGAATGGGGTAAAAAGAAAGTTTAACACCTAAAGATCGGATTGCCACTGTAGATTCATTGCAGAAATAATCAGGAAGCCATACATTTATTTGAGTACTATGATTTACTAATAGTCTGAATTTAACAATCGCATACATTGACCATGCAGAGCGAGAAAACCAGTAACTTTTTTCATTATTTAACAGCCAATTTTTAGATGCACTCTTAACATTAGACTGTTTAGTAAATATTGCCTTAGTGATATCCTTCAATTGAGGAATTGGAGCATAATTCAAGTCATTCATAAGAATTATTAATTAATCCAAGAGTCCAGCTTTTTCCTTGAAGATTTATATCGAAAATCTGCAAATCCATCTAAAAAAGCATCTAATAGTTTATTATGAAAAATTTTATACTCATTTGGAAACTGACTAGCAGCTGCATCTCTTCGAATTGCTAATGGGGAATTATGATTTGAATTTTTACCACGTAAACCAGAATGGACAAAACTGAATTGACTCTTAGCAATTGATAAAGCCTCCTTACTAAAACTATCTATATCTCCAAAAGTATAAGCAAAATGATTAACTTCTATACCAAGGTTAAGTTCAATCTCTTTTGCGCTTATAACTATCTCCTCTTCTAATTCAATTCTAGAATTACAATGACTAAGTCTTGTATGCATTTTTGTGTGATGCCCAATTGTATGGCCTTGCTTAGTTAAGCTAGCTAAATCATCCCATTGTAAGTTTCTCCAATGTTCAGGGATATTATCTATACTTGAACCAGGGATTAAATATTTTGAAGCAAATTTCCTAGCTTCAAGATGATTTTTTATTTTAATAAACTCGACGATAACAAAAAATATAGCTTTAATGCCCAATGGATTTAATATTTTTTCTGCAACAGCCAAATTACTTAACATTCCATCATCAAATGTAATCAATAAATTATTTCCTACAATTGGGATTTCTCCCAAGATCATCTTTTCAAATTGCAAAGGAGTTACAAAGTTCCAATCTCTCTTTAGCAAAATTAATTGTTTATAAAGACCCTCTTCTTGATGAACTGGAATATCATGATATAGAAGAACTCTTAGCCTATGAGGATTAACAATGCCCAATTTACAGGCAATTTTCCGAGCTATCTTCTGAAGTGGTCTAGTAAATATTAGTATTTGATGATGAACTGACATAATAGGATAATTTATGCGGAATTCATAGTATCAAGCTTAACGAGTCTTTCTGCAACTTTTTTTCCACTCAACATTGCTTCGTCACTCCAAAGATAAGCCCACATACCATATCGGCCAAATGGGATAATATCAAACTTTTTTAGATAGTCATGAATAATTTTAATAGCTGACTTACGTTCATTATCAAAAATTACATAAGCATACTTAATATCAACTGTACTACTATAAATTATCTCATCAGATGCATCAATAATATTTGCGTTAATTAATTCATTAATAACATGATCCAGCATCAATTCTTTACTTACTGGCAATGAATTATTATACCCATATGCAATTTCTGCCGAAATTGAACTTGTCCCAGAAGGAGCAACATTATCAGATTGATTAAAGGGAAAACTAACTCTAACAAAAGAAAACTCCCTTTCTAAAAAGTAAATCCAGTTTTTATCCGTAATATTAGGTCTATTAACTCCTATATTGACTACAAAAAAAGAGTTAGCTTTAAGCTTATTGACAGCGTTCAAAACAATTTTAGGTGCATCAGGTATAATTTTTATTAGCTCAGGTAAAGGGATTGAACTTAGGATAGTTTCATATGCAATTACTTCATTATGGTTGAACTCAATTTCTTTCTTTTTTACATCAATCTTTGTTGCTTCCATACCAACCTTAATTGAATCTTTACATTCATCTGCTAGTCGTTTTCCAATAAAGCCATATCCACCATTTTTAGGATAGCGATATGTTGCATTAATACCAAAGCCTTTAGTCTGATCTTCTAACGATCCTTTTATGACTTCTTGTTCTGAGGGTTTAGGATGACGAACATTAACCCAATCAGTTGTTAGATTTTTTGCATCTATTCCCCAAAATTTTTGACTATAAGGAATCATAAAATGTTCTGCTATACCCTTACCAAACATATAATAAAGCCAATCCTGATAATTTTTAATTCTATCTCTATCAACAAAATTATTTTCAATAAACCCGTCAACACAGTCTCTTATAATATTTTCTGGCAATCCAAAAGTATTCGCTTGAAAAGGAAATCTCGTCATGGAGCCATGGGAGAATATCCATGCATTTCTATCACGCACCTCCATATCAACATTTAGTGTTTCCATCAAGCCTAATATATACTTATTTTTAGTATGCATCACATGAATACCCTCATCAAAAATAAAGCCATTTTCTTTATTAGAGTCAGCTTGGCCACCAGCTTTATGAGATTTTTCATAAATAATACCATTTCCATGATAGCATGCACTTAGTCCAGATAAGCCCCCACCAAGTATGATTGGTTTTTTTTTCATTTACAACATCTCCTAATTAAGATTTATATTCTTTTGACTAAATAAATAATGATTACTTAAAAATATACATAATTTTTAAGTAATATCGATAGATTTTTGAAAAAATTACCCTTAAAAAGCGTAATTTTAAAGGTGAAAGCAGATAATAGATAGGACAAAAAAAGAATGATGGAAGTCTAATCAAAATATTGGCATATTTAATGCCTAACCCCACTCTTCTATAAATTATTTTTTTCAAAGAGGCTAACTCAATACTAGTTAACCTTTGCTGAATAGTAATATTAATAATGAGACTATTTAACGCCTCACTAACCATAATAAAATTAACCTTAGTTAATTTAATATTACTTTGAACATCTTCTAATCTTAAAAATTCACCAAGTAACTTAACATTTTCATTTGAACTAAATTTTTCAATAACATCTTGGTGAGCTCGTCGGGAAAATTCTTCCATTTCATTGCTGAATTCCACAGACTGACTCTTATCATGCTGCCTCTGATGCAGATGAAATTCATTAAGAACAACAGCATTATAGCGATTTACCGCAAGACGCGCAGTTACCTCAAAATCTTCTGCTCTAGTATATTCAACATTAAATCCACCAATATCAATCATAGCCTTAGTTTTAAAAGCTAATGATGGATGCCAAACTGGGCAAATTTTTATCAAGATACAACCTAAAAAAGATCCATAATTATCAAGGGAGCGCTTCCAACTTCCAATAATTTTTCCATCTGAGTTAATAACGTGCTCCCATGAGCATAAGACATCAATATTTTTGTTATTTTCTAAATACTTAATTTGCTTTTCAATACGCTCTGGCAAACTGATATCATCTTGATCTAGGCGAACTACATATGGCGTTTGAATTAATTTTAGTGCCTTATTAAAAGTTTTTGAAACGCCAAGGTTTGACTTATTTCTTACAAAATTAATTCTAGAATCATCGTATGATTCTATTAATTTAACAACATTAATGTCTGTACTAGCGTCATCTATAATTAAATATACAAAATTACTATAGGTTTGACTTAAGATGCTATCAATAGCTTCTTTTAAAAAAGGCATACCATTATATACGCATGTTAAAACTGTAATTTTTGGCTTCATAATTAGCGCTCTATGACGACTTAATTTAATAAGATTTTATTGGTAATTTATTAACAATCACTTGAACATTATTAGTCTTTTTTCGGCTAATTTGCGCATTCTATTATGGGTACTATAATACTGTCTTCCCATGTCAATCTCATTATTTTTTTGAGGCTCTAAAGTTAGCTTCTTATCTCTTACCATTCTTACTCCATCAAGCATTAAACTGACCATTTCTATTAAGTATTTTGACTCAAGGTCATGTAGGGATTGACAGTCACTTATATTAATTTTTTGTTTTTTAATTATAGGTCCAGTATCAACCCCACTATCCATGAAATGGAGCGTAACTCCTAATCCAATATCATTAGCTCTTTCCTCAATAAGTGGCCACTCTGTTACGCCCATACCCCTATATTCTGGCAAGATTCCCATATGAACATTAAGAACTCCAATAGAGGGTATTTCTAAAAATGACTTTCTAATAATAGTGCTTCCTATAGATAATACTAAATCTGGCTTGCACATTTTTAAAAAAGTAATAGTTTCAAAATTATTTAAATCATTTACTTTAATAAATGGTGTAGCGTGATCATCTGAAAACGCTTTTAATGATTTCTGCTTCAAACCCAAACTAGAAATCATATTATCCATATTTTTAGATAAAAAATTCTTATCAGAATTATTAGCAAATAACTTCTTTAAAATTTTTACAACCAATAAACTTCCAATTCTTTTATACTCACTATTAATTCTTTTAAAAGAAAGAGTCTTAAGTGTTATTATTCCAGAGACAGAAACACCCTTCTCTTTGAGGCATAAATGATTAACCAAAAGAGCATAAAGATTAGTATCAATTGGAGAGGAAATTACAACCTTAATATCTTTCATTTTAAAGATCCATAGAGTTTTTCTTGAAGGCACAAATTATCATTGTAATGAAGAGCAATAGAAATATTACTTATATTATTTAGTGTGGGCTTTGATGATATTTTTATTTTTGACATAATATTATATATCCTGTCATTAGATTTCATTACAGCATTTAAAAATCGTAAATCATTAAAAAATACTCCTGATTCTAAAACAAATTTATTTAGTCTTAACTGCTCCAGCAAACATGTAGAAAGATGAAAATTATCATTAGTTGATAAAATTGTTCTTTCACGCTTTATTTCCATTCTTCTTAATAAATGTTCACATACATTTTTAAGATAGTCATAAAAATAATGCTTAGGGTCAGCAATACATAAAAAAATTAGCGATCTAAGAAAAAAAGACTTCCCATATATTTCACTAGAAGGAGAGAACCATTGATAAGGTGAAATGGACTCAATCATTTTTTTTAAAATAGATTCAATATAGTCTTTTTCTAATATCCCCATATTTAGGGAGTAAAAAGATAACTTAGAAATTACCTGTGCAGCATTTATTTCCGATCTAGTACCATGCCATGATGCGGTCTCTTGTAACTTTTTAATATTTATCTTGATTAGAGTTTGAGATTTTTCACTAATATTAAGCTTAAAGTTTTGATTCTTATCATTTAGAATGAATATCTCCATAAAAAAATTAATAATATCATCATCTCTTTGCAAATCATTAATATCATTATTTAATTTTGATGTAAGTATTGTTCTAAAATTTTTTTTAAAACCAAAATCATTAATATTTAGTTTCTCACCAAGAATTAATTGATTTACTTGAGAGATAAAAGCTTGGTTAATTATTTCAATATTATTGATATTATTTTGTATATAAGATAATGTCTCTTTCAGTAATTTTTTTTGAATTACGTGATGATTTTCAACCTTTACCCCTCTTTCCAGCCAATTAATAAAAGTAGATATTACATCTTTTGATATAGACATTATTATATTAAATGCAATAATTAAAAAAATTTAGTGATAATAATCAGTTAAATACTCTTTTAAAGCAACACGCCAATCGCGCATGATATTAAGATCAAGATCATCTAACCGCTTATTAATAAGGCGCTCACATTTGGGGCGTTCTGCAAAATATTCTTCAGAAAAATAATCAGATGTTACTTCATTTACTCTGATTGAGTCTTTTAACCCCAATTGAGAAACTAATTCATTTGCCACCTCAAGCCTTCCAGTTAAGCCCTTACAAACCATATTAAATAATCCATGCTCTTCCTTCTCAATAAGAAGTTTAACATTATTAGCAAAATCATGGGTATATGTAGGTGTTCCAAGCTTATCATTAACAACATTTAGCTCAGTACTTCCACTCTTAATTTGTTTAATTAATTTTTGAATAAATTTTTTATCTTTATTTGCCCCAGCTCCCATCATCCAACCAGCACGACAAATAATAAAGTCCTTACAATTCTCTTTAACATAAACTTCGCCAAGATATTTAGAGCGTCCATAATGACCTATTGGCTTTGGGTTATCAGTTTCGTCATAAACATCTTTTTTACCATCAAATATTCCTGCAGTACTGATGTAGAGCAAAGGAATATCTAATTCATTAGCTATACTAACTGCATATTCAACAGATTTCGTATTTGTTAGATATGTATCCTTCTCATTTAATTCACAATATTCAAGATCAGTATATGCGCCGATATGAAATAAAAAATCAGGGTTGAATTCTACAACATCTTTTCTATAATTATCTTTTTCACGAAAGTCCAGATATGATAACCACTCTTCATTAATGTCAATATCTGTACACTTTAATAAATATTTTTCATTAAAGACCTTGTAAAAAGCCTCACCCAACATACCACCAACACCAGCCATATAAATCTTTTGCATCATACAATCCTCTTATTTACAATCTAAATCAATAAACCGATTAATTCCTTCCTGAGTAATTGGCTCAAAATAGTCTTTTCTAACTTTTTTACTTTCAGCTATAATTAGTTTATTGTTTTCAAAATTGGAATTATTAAAATATTCCATTGCTTTTAGTAATTGCAACGGAGATCTTACTTTTTTATACATTTTTTCAGAAACCCTTTCAGGAATTGAATCATACGTTAAGCCCGATTGATTTTCCATCATAATAACAGGAATTCCACAAGCTAATGTCTCAAGGCAGGTGCTGGAAGCCTCAGTTATTAGAAGAGTAGATGAAGAAAGTAATTTTTTGAATGATTTTTCTTTTGTAAATGACATATATCTGGGTAATTTATCAAATCCCATCATTACTTTGTTTAAAGATTGAGCTGGATGAGGCTTTATTATGAAATTTGTAATGTAGTTTTGCTTAGACATCAAACTTACAGCTTTAATAACCCTATCAATAATAAATTGGGAGTGTTTTTCAGAAATAGGAAGCGCTACTAGAATTTTATTTTTGCTTTGGCTTAACTCATGCCTTTCAAAACTCCATACATAATTTGATTTAAATGAGGGAATTAAAATTGTATCTAATTTTGGCATGAACTCTTTAACAGTGATTTCAGTGCCCCTTCCTTGAATAGCTATAACATCAGGAATAACTTTTGCCTCTTGTTCAAATAAAGTTGGATAGGAGCATAAATAAAAGGGAAAGCTTTCAGTCGGCCTATAACCAATTACTTTCGTTAGAGGAAAATATTTTTTAAAACCCATATTCCAAGCTTTATCTAGACATTGTCCCTCAAACCAATCAATAGATAGCCTCACCTTGTAACCTTTTTGTTTAAATCTATCAATAAATCGATAAGTAAGAATAGATTCAAGAACTGCCTTTATATCAGAATTATTATTCAGTTCATATTGAATTAATTTTGAAAAATTAAATCCTAGAAGTTCAATGTCATTAAATATTATCTTTTTGATTCGATTATTATGTCTAAATGCAAAAATTAAATCTTCAAATTTTAAGAAGCTTTCTTTAAAAATATAATTACGAACATTTAAATTTGCCTCTTTAAATAGAGGTAAGACATCTTTAAGTTTAGTAAGTAATAGCGTGGGTATAAAAAAAGTTTCTAATTTTTGCGCATCAGAAAGATTATCCCAAAAGACTCCATACCATCTATCTTCATCAACATTACCAGGCATAAGGAATGTATCTATTAAAACTAAAGGCTTCTTAGGAATTTTAATTGGACTAATAATACGAGCAACAATCATTTGGAAGCACTTTTGAAATAATAAAATAAATATCAAAAAGTGTTTTTTAACATATCTTTTCAGTTGACTTTTATAGCTTGACTCAAGACTCACTTTACAATTTTTAATATTTAAGCTAGTAAAAAGCTCTTTAATAATTACAGCAAAAGATGATGAATCTATAAGAATTTCATCAAATAAAAAATCTTTATGCTCAGTCAAATACATTAACAAAAAAAAACTACAGTAATAATGAAACAAGGGGCTACTATATGTATTTCTACTAGCAGGCCCTTCGACCCACCAATCTAAATTCTTAATATGTGGCCGAGAAATTAATGAAATAAATTCATTAAAATCTGAGCGTTTTTGATAAGAAATTTTATTAAATAATGGTGTTATGTCTTCGTTCAATTTACCATTAAATCTAATATCCAAGATTGTTTTCATTAAACTTATTCTATGCTGTGAAAAAAGTTAAATTAAGATTAAAAATTATGTTGTATTTAAAAATCTTCAAAAGGATTTACAAAATAAAACTGATTATATAAGAGAGAGAAAATCTTCTGCATAAAGAAACATAAATTTATTATATTAACTATGAAAAATATCAAATAAAACGCCATCATTTTCAAATACAATCGCCCTGCCCACTGGAAGATTTGTTTTCCATGATATGTTACCAATTTCACTTTCAGAGTTTGAACTGTATTCAAACATATATGAGCCCATAGGGTTAATATATAAAGTTTTTATACTACTTAACTTATTAGATTTCAGTATAAGTGTAATTGAGATTTTTAATATTTTATTGGTTGGATTACTAAAATATAATTCATAGAACTTGCCAGCTTTAATAATTATTTGTGGAGTGTAGGAATGTTCGGCACGTTGCGTAGATAAAGATAATAATTTTCCTTTATGAAAATACATACTTCCAAAATTTCCATGGAGAAAAGAATAATTATCATGTTTACTATTTAAACTTCTATATCCAGTGTAGCCCCTATGCTGAAATATAAGCTTATTAGATTTAAGATCTGACTCTTTGTTTAATAAATCATTTGAATAAATCGTTTGATGAATAAAGCTACCAATCTTTTCACCGCCAGTCATATGAGTTTTAATATTCAGTTGGTAGTGGAATAAGGCACTAACAATTTCAAATTTTCCACATTTATTGCCAGATACATTAAAAAAATAGAACAGATGTTTGCATTCAATTGGCTCTGCTGAAAAAATTGCTAAGCTATTTTCCGCAATAAAAATAGACTCAAAATTATCACATCGAAACAAAAAGTAATCAGATATGTTGAGTTGATTGAACCTAGGATGATAATAGTTATATGGATTAGATTTATTAAAAGGATAAAGATGTCTAATTAATTTTCTTACCCCAAAGGGTAATTTTGATTTTATTTTATTAATCATTTAAGCAATGTCAACCATTTCTTTTTAAGGAGTTGATGACCCATAAATTTACTTTCTCCAAAGAAAAATTCCGAAGGAGGATGGGAGTGCTCTACAGATAAATTAGAGCTTAATTCTTTATGATATGATATAAATATAGGTAATCCCAAGGTATCTTTAGAATAAAAGACACTCGGTAAATCTTGTAAACAATCAAAACCCATGATTGCAGCAGAATTTTGGCAATATGACTGTTTTTTAATATTTTTCTTTGTAATAGAATTTGCCATATACAGGCTATATTTTTTCTTTTCGGTTAACTCTTGAGAAAATATATTGATTAAGATTAATTTATTAATCACTCCAGTTTGAGAATTAGATGTTAAAGAGTCAAAAGATAAAAAACTGCCCTTTATTGTACTCATTTGGAATGGAAAATCTCCCTGATAGCTTGATAAAGCCCCACCCCTCTTAAAAGAAATAGCCGCTCTTTCACTGATTGGGGAGGAATCAACCTTACGAATTAAAGGCTTAGGTAATTTTCTTAAGTTATCTTTGAGTTCTAAATTAATACTACATGGAATAACTACAGCTAATTCGCCTATTTCAAGATTATAGTCAGACGACTTTAATTGAATATTATTAAGTCCATCAAAATAGACTTCATCAAGTTTTTTCCAATTAATACTGTATTTTGTTTGAGTATATACTCCAAGCTTGAAATTTATAGCTTCACTAGATGAAGCCCTTCTATTAGAAATAAATTTTGATATGTTTACTGAACTTACAATATCATCACCAACATTTACAAGGAATAAATAGTTTGACATATTAACTAATCAAAATTAAAGAAATTGAAGGATAAATTAGTAAGCTCATCACCGAAGTGAGAGAATGTAACATTGGAATATGCAGTCTTCTTAACTTGATTAGAATTTAATATAACCCCATCACAATCAAATATTATTGTTTTTAAATTATTCATCACTAATTTTTTTCAAAATTGCTTCTTCAACTTTTTTGACATCTTCAGGCACATCAACTGCTAAACTAGAAGTCTTAGTTTCAACAACTCTGATTTTTGTTCCAATATCTAAGAACCTAAGAATCTCTATATCTTCGTAAAGCTCAATTGTTCCTTTTCTTCCAAAGCTCACAAAATTAGCTAATTCTTTCTTGTTAAATGCATAAATACAAACTTGCTTAAAGTAGCTTGGAGGTTTAATTTGTTTTGATTTTGTTCCTGGTATGAGCTGCCGAGACATATAGATCATCTGTTTATTCTCATTAAAAACTACCTTGGGAATATTTAAACTTTCAGCATCTTCATTATCCCCAATTTTGCAATAACCATTAATTATTTCATTTGGATATTTCTTTTTTACTTCCAAAATTGATAAAATATCATTAGGGTCTAGAAGGGGTTCATCGCCTTGAACATTAATATATATGTCTGCATCTATTTGGTTTGCTGCATCTGCAATTCGGTCTGTCCCAGTAAGGGCTTTTTCGCTAGTCATTACTACATTAAAACCAGCTTCTTCAACAACTTTTTTAATTTTTAGGTCATCTGTAGCAATATACACAAATTCACTTGGCAGCGCCTGAATACATATTTCTGCAACCCAAAGTATCATTGGTTTACCTAAAATTGGAGTTAACGGTTTCCCAGGAAAGCGAGAAGACTTATATCGTGCTGGAATAATAATAACGGCTTTCATTTAAAGTGCATATATAGATTTTATTTCAGTATTATATAATGTAGGAGTTACTATCAAAAAGCTAACTGCAAAAATATAATCTTGCAAGAGTGCATGATCAAAATTTCAAGCGTTATAATAACCCCAAAACGCAATGTACAATCAAGAAAACTGGAGAATTAATATGAATTCCTTGAAAAGTTACTCAATATTTACTATTAAAAAATTCTAACAAAATAAAGAATAATATAAGTATTATAGAAAAAAATTAAGAAGTAATTATTTTGTCTGACCCCCATTTTTTTATATACTTTTTAGCCGCGTTTTCCATAACAACTTCTTTATCTAAATTATCATTAAGACCATTAATAAGACATTCTAAATAAGAACCTATTCTATTAGCTGCCATTCCATCTTGATACGGATCTAATTCATCAATAATTGATGACCAGTCTCCAAACCCAGGAATTCCATTTGGAGAATTAAAGTGTTTAATTATTGAATCAATTGCTGAAGGCCAATCTTGAAAAATAACCTTATCCTTAGGTAATTCATATAATTTAGAATATGGAGTGCCCTCACGATCAATTAGTAACGTTGGTATTCCCTCTAAAGCACACTCTAAAGCTGCAGTTCCAGCAGAAAGATGGCTATGTATGCAAATATCTGATGAAAGCCCAGCAAGAATAGGAGGGGCAGTTGTTGTATGCCTACCAGAGTCCTCATAGATATAACATCGACCAGTTGATACAGCCTTGTCCAATAGTTGTTCAATAGGGCCCAGCCTTTGACGCAAATTTACAGACCTCTTTGGTTTAAAAATAACACCAAGCCAAGGTATTTCAATCAACTTTTCTAAAATATAACTATAATTTTCACGCTGAAAATCATGTCCAGTATGCCATCTTGAATCAGAACTAGAATTTTCATCTATGACAAAAACAATTTTTTTTGCACCATTATCTTCAAGTTGAGAACGAATTTCTATAGCCTTATCTTTTAACAAGGCAGAAGCATAGTCTTTTGGATATCCAACAATAACATTATATTTAATCTTTGAACCAATCTTTTTATCTATTTCATTACTAAATTTTGAATAACTAAAAACAATATCAGAATTAATTAGACAATTTGTATTTTCAAAACCATCAAAAGCCATTTGCCAGTTAGCAGAAATACCACCACAATCATGAACCGCATCTGATAAAGCAATATGCTTGTTTGAATATTTATCCCAAGAAAAGTAAACCTTTACTCCAAACCTTTTAAATAATGATGCATACAAAAATCTTTCTAAATCATACGAACTTAATAAAGATTTAACAACTTTATGCTCTTGTTTAAAAGATTTGGAAAAATATAATTTTGGTTTATTATAATTTCTAAAGTCCTTGGAATTATAATAGACCCCTTCATTTATTGAATAAAGACCATTTTTTTTAAAATAATCTCTTTCTTCTTCTGAATAATGCTTATAAATAATATTATTAATTGAAAAGTCGGAATTTTGTTGCCAAAAAAAATCTGAATGCATGCCATTGTTATCTAATAAAGTATCTCCTCGCCCCTCAAGAAACAATTTATTATTAGTTATATTAAAATTAATTTTATTATTTTTATTATTTTTATACTTAATATTTTTAACAAATTTATATAGAAAAAAATAATTTCGAATAAAATTTTTAAAAT
>Ga0209383_1001390_pt1 | contig 15138 bp, 26 predicted proteins | sample CoawatmetaG02DNA_FD_187510 | JGI IMG/M metagenome (GOLD analysis project Ga0209383, IMG submission 187510) | Marine microbial communities from the West Antarctic Peninsula - Coastal water metaG029-DNA (SPAdes) (version 2) | ecosystem: Environmental > Aquatic > Marine > Coastal ... | reverse complement strand
TGCAAGCCTCCCAGAATATATAGAATAATCTGTTTGACTCCCTAAAGTCTGCTGACCCCACATCAATTTTAGTCCACTGCAAGTACATGTACTGAGTACCAGTAATATAAGTAGGAATACCTTTGTTGTAGTACCAATAACCTTCTTCACGTTTGATAAATTCTTGGTTAATATAGTCATACCATTTATCTTTAAACCCTTGCGGGTATTGATTCCAGTCAAAGACTGTTTGTATTTTTTTTAATTCTTCAGGTAGCTTTTTAACTTCCCAGAATTGCTCATTAGTTTTTTTAGATCTTTTATATACTTTTTCAGCTAAAGGTAACGCTATTTTTAGATTTTGAATCTCGTATATTTCACCTATCTTACCTGTCTTGCTTATAACAACAACATCATGCTCTTTGTTGTATCCGTAATCCCATTGGTTGTAACGGTTTTTTCTTTTTACAATATGAGGTTTTATGTGGTCATCAACCACACTATATAGATTTTGAATATAAATCATTTTGATCTACCTTCTGCAAATCCTTTAAAAGCTTCTACTTTTGCTTCTAATGGTTTGTCATTTAAAATATTTTCTTCAGCTTCTATCCTAGCTAATATTTCAAAAGCATCAAATATAGCTAACTTTTTAGTAGCGGCAGCATTTTTAAGTCTATCAGCTGAGATATCATCTTCTGAGTCTACGATCTTTTCTTTTGCTACCTTTATAAGTTCTTCAACTGCTATTTGCCCAGCTTGGATTATATTCAGTTTCGTTTCCTTTATTTTCATACTTAATTAGAATATCATTTGATTGCATACAATAAAGTACCTCACCGTCAATTAAGAACTCAAACTCTCTGTTCTTTTTAAATCCGACTAAATCTCCATTGCTGATTTTAAGAGCTTCTAAGGTGCTATTACTATATTTAACTATACCAATGCACTTTTTAAGCTTACTTAAGTTAGAAGTGTCCTTATCAACCACAGGCTTAATAAAGCAGTAGTTGTCTAGAGTTTCCCAAGAGCTTTTGCTCTTTTTCATATAAACTTGATCGATAGAAGCAAAGCACATATCATCTTTAAAGAATTTAGTGCTATTAACTGACTTACCTTTCACGTTGTAGTATCTTCTAAATAGATTGTGATGAACAATAACTCTATCACCTTTACTTAACTTAGTTTTATAAGCTAAAGGCGTAGCTATTATTTCTGCTTCTCTATTTACAAACTTATGGTCAGAGATACTAGAATTAACTATTAGTTTTTTATCACCAATAGTTAACTCGTTATTATATCTTTCACCTATAGGTTTTACTATGAATTGGTGAATACTATTCATTAATATTCTAAATCGTATTCAATTGATACTGCCATGTTTTTATTAAACTTCTTCCAAGGCAAAATCTCATCACTCTTTTTTATATGTATATTATACGATTGCTCGTCTTCTTCAAAAAGAATATGAGATATCGTATGGCCTCCATATACAGACTGACCAACCGCATAGTGCATAGCATCATTTTTATAATCAGAACCAATGCTGATTTTTCTTATGATGTGGTCCACTATTCTTCTTTTTCTATTTCAGTATACGTTCCATCTTCTATATTTATATTGATGGCTCCGTAAATATCTTCTAATTCTTTTTTATACTTTTCAACATCTTCTACGATTCCAGCATAGTCATGTAATAGACCATGTTTTTGAGTTTCTAGAAACCCAATATTAGTTAAAGATTTGTTTATATCTTTTTGATGCTTTGTGATTACTTCTAATTGCTCACTTGTAATTTTTAATACTTCTTTACTTTCTACTTTCTTCATTTGATTTAATTTAATTGATTGTTTTTATTATTATTATTATCTAAGAGCTAGTAATCCTGATGTTGCACTTCCAGCTGCTGCAAGATTAACACTAGAACATAGTACACTTAAAAAGGTTCCAGCTGCTACACCTACAAATTTTACTTCAGTAGAATCACTTGCTAATGTTAGAGTTACGTCACATGCGGTTCCAGCATATAGAGATACCGGATGTTGAGTGAAATCCGTGCTTGGTAATTCTAAATTAGCAGCCGCTGGAGTGTATGTTATTGCTCCTGTTATAACTGGATTTTGAACTCCAAAACCCTGTGTTAAAGCAGTTGAACTAAATGTAATTGTTTTACCTGATGCAGAATTAGGTCCTTTAGTTATTACCGTTATACTCGCCACTGTACCATCAGCAGCTGAGGTTACTTGATATAAAGCACCTGCAGTTGTTCCTAGTGTGCTTTTAGTTGCTGAACCGGTAAATGTCCCACCGTCCGCATAAACAACAGCTGTTGAACTTGCGGGTAAATTAGCTACAGTGCTAACTAAAGCAGCGTTTGCTAACACTACGGTTTCGGCTTTTAGCGTAGAAACTAAAAGAAGATCAATAGCACTTGTAGTGAAATCACTTTGATTTTTTTGATACATAATTTTTTATTTTACTTTGTCTTTTATTTTTTCGTATGTTCTAAGACCTCCTAATCCTAGCATACCTAGAAGTACGGTCATTAAATGTTCCATTTGTAATGGTGGGGGAGCGTCAGTTGTATTAGTTATCCATATAAAAAGATCTCTAATAACGAAGTTGTAAGCTAATGCAAACCCACATATCCAACCTATAAACGGTCGCCATCCGGCAACGAATAAAGTTCTATGTGAAGCTTCAGCTAGATTTATTTTGGTTTGAAGTTCTATTAATTTTTCAGGATCTAATTCTTTCCCTTTAATTGCTTCTCTTATTTCCCAAGCTAAACCTCCAGCTACAGACTTCCTACCTTCACCTCCTTTTAAAAGACCTAGTAGTACTTTCCACATTATTTTTTAGTTTTATTATACGCTTCTTGTTCCCAAGGAAGATTTTCAGCACCTTCTTTCATTGAAGCTCTTGAGTATTTTTTACCTTCCCAATATACGTTGTCATCATCATAATCTAATCTACCGTCTTTCATTTGCTTTATGTGTACCATCTCGTGGTCTATGACGTCGTCTATCTGTTTAGGATCTTTTATTTTGTTATTTAAAGTAATGCTTCCATTATTGTTAGCTTTACCTAATACACCATCTTCCATATCTACATTGTAAATAGGAGTGTTATCAGTACTGTAAGGCGCACCTTTCATTATAAAGCTCATAAATTATTGTTTATAAGGAAAAACTTTATTTAAAGTTTCTTTTCTTTGTTGACAACCACAGGGAATATTTAATCCCTGTGATACTTTGTCAACGAAGGTTTTGATTCCAGTTGCTTCTGTAAATTTCTCTACGCTATCGCCGAAACCTTGTGATTTACTCATTATGCAAAAGTAGCTGATCTCCAGAACATTTGAGCTCCATTTGGAAGTGCTACTGTAGCAGCTGCTTGATCATTACCTAAAGAACAAGTAGTTGCTACACCACCTGGATTCGATGTCATAGCAGAGCGTACTGCGTTTACTAAAGGATTAGGTTGTCCGTTCACGAAAGCAGGAACAGCAGCGGCAGATTGACTAGTAGAAGCTAATAATGTTAAAGTAGTTCCACCTGCGTTACCAGCCGCAGCAGCTTGAGCAGCTCTACCTGTTAAACCAATAACTACTTGTTTTGCTGCAGCTGCAGCGCCAAGACCAGTTACGGTAGTAATGTCTTCTACGTTTACTAAAATAGAATTAATTGGGCCTGTCGGTTGAACAGCGGCCGTGTTTGTAATGTTAAATTTGATGAATTTTGCCATTGTGTTTGTTGTTTGTTGTTTGTTGTTTGTTGTTTGTTGTTTATTGGCTAGGTTTTAGACAGTCCTAATCTGTTTTTATTCGTAATCTTTTTTAGACTTACTGTCATCACCTTTTTTACCACCATACATAGATAATGGAGAAGGAGATGAATGAGAGTGCTTGGACATAAATGAACCTTTGCTAGCGTGTGAAGCTACAGGATTAAACTTTAGTAAGTCTTTGTCTTCTTGAGATGAAGATTCTTGTCCGTAACCTTTGTTTAGGTTTTTTGTTGGTGGTCCTTTAGATTCTTTGTACATAGTTTTGTTTTTTAGTCTGTTGTTTTATATTGATTTGTAGCTCCTCTGTCTCCTTTTACGTATGCTCTATTTTTTATTCTACTTGCTTTTTTATCAAGTCTACGAGAAGCAACTACTTTATCTTGAGATTTTTTAAGATCAGCTTTTCTTTCTGCTTTACCTAGTCTTCTTTCTCTTCTCCCTTGTCCTGAAGTAGTATAAGATGAAGTTGAGTTAGATTCAGTTGACGCTGATGTTGTTCTAGCACTTGTCCTGGGATTTGATCTACCGCTACCGCCAGTAAGTCCAAGTCCACCAGTAGAAGCTTCAGAAGCGCCATAAGATCCCTTAAGAGAAGCTGGTTTATCTCCAATACTAAATATTCCGTAAGGTTTTTGATTTTTTGCTTGCCCTTCTGCAAATTTTTCGAAAGTCGGTCCCGTTTCTATTGTAGCTACTGAAGTTAAGTTTTGTTTTTTAGAAGTAGCAGCCATTCCACCCATTCTTTTTACAGGAGAATCTAAAGCCTCTTTAGCTTGAGCGTAATCTCCACCGGAATCAGCCATAGCTCCTGTAAAAGCATTACCTTCAAAAGGTGAATCTTTTTTATAATCTTTATCAGCATTATGCAATTGTTTTTTAGCGTCAAAGATTAATTCACGATCATGAATCATTTCTTCTTTTCTTGAGTGTCTTGCGTTTCCGGTATATTTACCAAAATGTCCTTTTTCCATTGTTTTAGTGTTTATGTTTGTTTAGCATTTCCATCTTCTTCTAGCGGCTTTACCTCTTTCTCCGGTCCAACCTTTTGATCTAGCGCAGAAAGATTTACGACGTTTAGCATCTTTGCTCCCTGGTTTTACATCTCCAGTAACAGCAGTTTTTAACTTACTACCTGGATTTTGTGCTTTATACTTTTTAACTCCTTTGCTAGTCATACCAGCACCCTCTTCAGTTGTCCTGAAGTTCCTACCTTTACCTTTGGTAGTTTTTCTTACTCTAGCTAAAGGTGAGTTATATTGTATGTAAGCCATATTATGATTATTACTTCTTTTTTTTAAGTTTTACCCATTTAGTTATTGTATACCCGATACTTATAAGTAATAAAATAACCTTTAGACCTACCTCTATGTGTGTCATACTCAATCCCAATGCTAAAGCATTAGTTCCCAATACTTTAAAATCCAAATGATTCATTTTTTAGTTCATTCCTAATTTAGATACACCTTTAGCGATCTGAGTTATTGGTCCAGCTTTATACATTGTAGGGGCTTTTAAAACCTGCATACCTGTAATACCAGAGCTAGATCCAGATCCATGTAAACGACCTGTTTGGTCTAACGGTCCGTCCCATATTGCTGATTCACCTACTACTCCACTAGAACCTTTGTCTGCTTTTTGATGTGCTTTGTCGTTGTGCATAATTTTATTTTTTTGTTTTTACTGATTTTAACATTTTATCAATCTTAACTGCTTGTCCTTTATGTAGTGCAGAAGCTTTTTTTAATTCAGCTGATATTTGTTTTAGTTTTTTAGCATCCATAGTTTTATTTTTTACAACCAAAGTTGTTAGCATAATTAGCCATTTTTCTAACGCTAGGACTATATTTATCTTCACCAGCACTCATAACTGCAGAAGCAGCACTGCAGGCATCATCAAAGCCATTTGATTTAGCCCACTTAGTAAATTTACCTTGGTTTTTCTTTTTTATTTCAGGAAAACCTTTTTTGTAAAATGGTGATTTCATATTTTTATTTTAATTATCTAATTCGTCCATTTCTTGATCTTCAATATGTAAGGGTGTTCCCTTCATAGCTAGCATAGATGCTCTTTGACCGCTTCCAAATAATTGTGAGGCTACGTCAGTGTCTCTTCCTATTGATTGATTGCCAACAGGATTTGAATCCATTTCTAGCATTCTTTCTCCGGTGCCTGCGTAAGATCCAGATTCAGCAACTTGATTTGGTGGAGGTAATGATTCTTGAGTTGCTTCTTTTCCTCTTAATCCATACTTATCCATTAATCCACCAGCTGCTCGAGCTGCGGCTCCAAATACACCACCACCACCTTGTGCAGAATCAGTTGGCTTTTGTCCTATAGCTTTTATTTCCGCCATTGAGTTTCCTCCTAGCATGCTTCCAGCTAGTGACATAATAGATTGACTTTGCGGTTGTGCTCCAGCAATTGAACCTACAGCACCGGCATTGTGTTTAATTGGAGTGTTCAAAGATAAATCTTGACCTCCTTCTCCAAACAATCCTGATGGTTTTCTAGTGTATATACTAGGGTCTAAAGGTTGACCTCCACTACCAAGGATTGTATCGTCTGCCTTTTGTGCTTTAATTCCATGCGTACCTTTACCTTCTATACCTTTTTTAACAAGATCAGGAACGCCTTCTGAAGGTGCTTTTTTGCCGCCACTATAATCTGTATTCATAAATTGATCGCGATCAAATTCAGCTTTGGTATATATATCAGGTGTGGTTTCTTTTTGAGTTTTACCATATTTCACAGATGCAAGCTCCAAAGCTCGTTGATGCTTTAAATCACCCGCAGCAGCTGAAGCTGCCATCTTATCTTTATTCATAGATGTGGTGATAGCTTTAGTACTTAGTTCGCTAGCAGTTTTAGCTATTTGTTTACCTACTATAGCACCCACTATTGGCTGTATAACTGTAGATGGATTTCTATAAGAAGATGCTCTTCCGTCGAATATATCTACTTTTTTAAATGGTGACTTTGATTGCATATTATCTATTTTTGTCGTTGTTTACGTTTTTAATTGCAGTTATAAGAACTTTATCTGTATAAGTTTTACCTAACATTATATTGTTTCTTGAACTAGTTGGGATGTCTTCATCTCCAAGCATAATACGATACATTCTTGCTATTAGTTGTCTACACTTTAAAGAAACTTTGTATATGTTGTATTTCTGAGTAGTTCTGTTTCTATTTCTAAAAACTACAACCCATCCATCTTTAACTAACTTGTTCCAGCGTCTATTGTCCCAACTGTAAGCATAGGTACCGATTTTAAAATCTTGTTTAGTGAAAAATCCCATGCAGTCAAAATATATAAGTAGTTCTAAATCAGCATCGTTTAAATTGTTATTTCTACATGCCCATTTTCTTACTACTCTATAATGCTTTAATAGGTTTAAGTCCCTAATGTCACCTGCATTTAACTTTCTCACAAAACAACAACAATGTCCTGTATCTTAATAACAGTATATTGTTCTTTATCAAATTCTATAGAATGACCAGCATGTCTATCGTAATAGATCTCGTCACCTTTATTCAAAGCACTAATCTCGTCGCTTACTGAATATATAACAGCTTTAACGTATCTTATGTCTTCTCTATCTTTTTTAACTAAAAGCAAACCACCTTTAGTTTTGTCACCTGTTATTTTAACAGGCACAATCACTACGTTGTTACCTATTGCTTTCATCAATTCTTAAATTATTGATTACACAATCAGTTGATAATATTGTAGTAGCTACGGAAGCTGCGTTACGAAGTGCACTTTTGGTAACTAATAGAGGATCTATAATTCCTTGCTTAATCATATTTACCATATTACCTGTAACCACATTAAGACCTCTACCTTTACTCTTTGGTAATTCATATTCTAATATACCAGCGTTATCTAATATTGTCTTAAAAGGCGCTCTAACAGCTTCTAGTAACACTTCTTCCCCAGTCGACTTAGCAACTATGTTTTGTGAAGCATTTAATAGCGCAATTCCACCTCCTGGAACAATACCTTCTTTAATCGCAGCTTTAGTAGCACATATAGCATCTTCTACTCTATCTGTTTTTTCTTTTAACTCTATATCAGAATTAGCACCAACCTTTACCACTGCAATCTTAGCTGATAATCTAGCTAATCTTCTTTCTAAACGTATTACCGCTCCTGGGTTTTGTGTAGTTGATAAATCTTTTTTAATTTGCTCTATGATCTTTAATACTTCTTCTGATGAATCCTGAACCTGTATAATAGTATCTTTTTCAGTTGTAACTGATCTAATACAGTTACCTAGAAGCTCGGGTTGAATTAAATCCATATCATCACCAAGATCTTCATTAATAACAGTTGCTCCTGTTAATAAAGCTAGATCGTCTAGTATTTCTCTTTTATTGATACCAAAAGTAGGTGCATTAATAATGTTTACTTTGATATTACCTTTAGTCTTGTTCATAGCAAGTGTAGAAGCAACTGCTGGTTCCACGTCTGCAATGATTAATAGAGGTTTGTCGTTTTTAATAACATACTCTAACACAGACTGTATTTGTCTTACATTTTCTACAGGTGATTCAATAAGAAGTACTGCAGCATCTTTTAATTCTGCTGTTTTCTTAACGTGATCAGTAATGAAATGTTGATTAGTCATACCTTTATCGTATTGAACTCCATCAACTATCTCAACAACTGTATCAGCTTCAGCTGATTGCTCCATCATAACTACGCCGGTGTCTCCTACGGCTCTAAATGCATCACCAATAACTTTACCTAAATAAGGATCATTATTAGTAGATATAGTGGCGATCTGATCAATCATATCACCTTGAACACTAGTACTATTCTTTTCTAGGTATGCTATTACTTTTTCAGTAGCTTTTTCAATACCGTTTTTTAAGTCTCTAGAACTTATATCAGCTTGAACTCTCTGAGCTTCTTTTAGTACAGCATAAGCTAAGACCGTTGCGGTAGTTGTACCATCACCAGCTTCTCTTACCGTTTTACGTGCTGCTTCTTTTAAAAGCGTAGCACCCATATTTTCTACTGGATCTAATAGCACTATGCTATCGGCAACTGTTACACCATCTTTAGTGATTAACGGGTTACCTGAACCATCCTCTAGTAGTACACATTTACCGCTAGCGCCTAATGTAGAGCTAACGGCTTTTGTGAGTTTGTTTATTCCTTCAAATACTTTATCCTGAGCTTCTTGCCCAAAATTAAGGTTCTTGACTATTAAGTCTGACATATTTAATTTAATTTAATTTGATTTGATTTATTTACTGTAGTACTTTATAAGAGCTAGTATTAAGCCGATACAAGCTACATACTCAATAGTCTGAATTGCGTTTAACATTATTCAAAGGTTTTAACGACTTTTGGTCCGTCTAAGAAAGCAGTTTTTCTTTTAAAATGCTCAACTGAAGAGTCTATTGCTTTTTCAGCGCCTTCAATTGTTTCTCTTCTGGTAACGTCGTGCCAAGTGTCTTTTTCTTTAACATCTTGGTGTTCGGTTTGATAAAACCCGTTTGCTAGTTGCACTATCCTCCAGTTTGATTTTTCAGATAAATGTTTCCATAGTTCTACGGTTTCTTCGGTTACTTGCGGTTGACTATTCCACGATTGAGTCTGGTAAAAAAACGTCATTGGTTTTGGTTTTATTGGTTGGTTTACACTTTTGGTTTAATCATAGTTAGTAAACCGTTAACTATGTTTTATATTATCACTTGTTTTTGTAGTTATTTCCATTTATGCAAATGCTAAGTACATGTAAGTTTGTCCGCTTGAGTTATTATTGTAATTACTGACACCTTTTGGCTGAAAACTTGTGCTTGTAAAATCAACATATTCATTAGCTCCGGTATCATCTGTTCCACTGCTATTAGCTCTTAAATGAGGGGTTCTAGGATTAGATGTTGCTCTTTTATTATCTATAATTATCCAATTTCCAGATTGAGTAGTGCATTTAAACATTAGCCAAGCAGGTTCAAAACCTAAAGGAACAATAGGACCAGTTGTATTACCATTTCCAAGATAACTCCCTACTTTACTAAAGCCAGGTTTAGACGCGAAGCAGTATGCTATTATGTCATTAGAGACATAAGCCCCGTTAACGCTAAAAACGCTTGAATTAGGATTTCCAAACGGGTAGGAAGCACTACCTGAAGACTTAGCACTATTTTGATTAAGAGCCATATAGTCATAAATACCACCAGTAGCACCTCCTACATAGCTCCACCAATTATAAGTATTACTTAGTGACTTAGTTATTATAAGTTCGGGCTTAATACCTAGTCCGTGTGATATTGTTTTTGTTTGCGTATTGTTAGTAATACCTGTGCTTGTTTTGACTATACTAAATCCTAATTCATTATTGACTGACAACTTATCAACTGGCGAAGTTCCATCTGTTAATCCTGCTGCACTCATAGTAGCAAAAGAAGTACCATCTATACTTACCTTGTCAGAACCACTAGGCGCACCTCCTGCTTTAAAACACCAAGCAACATAATCCTCTCCAATTTCGTTAGTTCTACCACCAGTACCTGTTATTGTGAACCCCTCTGACTGAACAGATGTAGGCATATTAGTAGAAGTATACTGAAGGTCAGGTAAATTCGAAGCTATATAGGGAGCAGGAGATACAATGCCCCTTACTGAGTCTACGATTGCGTAAGAATCTGTAGTATCTCTATTTTTTATCCAAATTAAATCTGGTTGAAAGCCTACTGTATTAATTACGTGAGGTGAGGTTGCACCCGTATATAAAACAGTATTAAAGTTTTCTAAAGGGCCACCTTCATAATCTATCTTATACCAAGCAGTGGCACCCGCATCGTAATATTCTACAGAGTCTGTTGTAGAGTTAAATATTAACTCACCGTTAGACATACCAGTCATAGCTTCTCTCTGTGTAGTTGTCATAACAGGTAATCGTGTACCTTCAGTATTATTAGACTGTAAGTTAAATAACTCGGGTGTTGTAATTTTTGTTATTGCCATGTTAAGATATTGTAAATGTTACAGTTCCTGTAGCTAAAAATCTAGTGAATTTTTCTGTTGAAGAACCTACTACTGTAGCATTTAAGTCAGCTGCAACTGGTGAAGTCCCGCTCTGTATGCTTATGTTATTTGCTTTTGGGTATTTTATTATAATAACACCAGAACCTCCTGCGGATCTAGCACCGCCACCACCGCCTAAACCATTTGTTCCATCGACTCCAGCTGGCCAACCAGCATCACTTACGTTTTTTCCATTTCCGCCTCCTCCAAGACCACCTTGAGGGGTGTAAGTGCTGCAAGTGTATCTCATGCTTCCACCACCACCAGCGTAATAAGTATTAGTTCCTGTTATATTGTTTTGAAGACCATCTCCGCCGTCTCCACCATTACCACTTGCGTTAGCATTAGTTCCAGCAGTTCCAGCACCACCGCCACCACCGCCGTAGCAGACATTGGTTCCACTTCCACCAATATTACCTGTTCCTAAACCTGTTGTGGTTCCTCCGGCTCCATTTGAGTAACCACCTCCACCTCCTGATCCTCCACTAGGTCCCGTTGAAGATGCTGCACCACCACCACCACCATCAACTGTAGCAATAGCGGTTCCTGACTCAGAAAAAATTGATTGAGCGCCATTAGATCCATTAGCATTACCATTGGTGGTTGTTGGGGCTCCAGCTCCTACGGTCACCGTATAAGTACTACTTGAATCCAAAAGCCTTGCTGTTCCACCTATATTTGTAGTATATCCACCGGCGCCAGCACCACCGTAATTACCACCACCACCACCACCAACTATTAAGTAATAGCTGTTTATTGGCGCTATCGATTTAGTAGAAGTAAAATACTTCCAGTCGCTGCCATTATAAAATGTTATAGCTGTAGTAGAATTAGCGCCACCACTAATTTCGTCAGTATCATTTCTAATCATACCTTCCACTCCTGTAGGTAGATTAGAATTAGTTCCTACGGGTATTTTTAAACCTATATCTACAGCTGATTCAAAACCAGCTACAGGTGTCGTTACTTTAGTTCCGCCGAAAGGAGGTGCAGGAGTTGTAAAAGTTATAGAGCCCGTGCCTACCGTTGTAAAGCTAAGTATAGTTTGTCCAGCTACTGTTGTTGTGTCTTTTGTTGGAGCCGCTCCAGTTGCCGCATAACTTGTGACATCGGCCGTAGTGTATCTAATTATTACTACTCCAGAACCTCCACTTCCGCCAGATTGGGTTGAAGGAGCATAAGTCGCTGAGCCACCACCGCCGCCTAAGCCATTTGTTCCATCATAGCCGTTTGATCTGAAACAATCTCTTCCTCTACCACTATTACCGCCACCGCCGTTTCCTCCTATTCCAGCAACTCCAGAATCACAAGCACTGCCGTAACCGTTACCGCCACCGCCGCCTGCATAATACGGAGTTGGACTAACTCCTGTTATAGTGTTTGGAAGACCGTCACCACCAGCCCCACCAGCAGAGCCAGAATAATTACCTCCTACAGCGCCGGCACCACCACCACCACCACCGGGATATACACCACTAGCTTGGTATGAATTACCTCCATTATTTCCTTGTGAAGGTGTAGTCGATGGCGTGTTACCAAGTCCAACTGCTGTTCCTATTCCTCCTCCACTTAAAGCCGCAGCGCCACCACCAGATCCGCCGTTTCTTCCAGATACTACATTTGCGCCAAAAGCACCACCACCACCACCACCGGTAGAGGTAATTGTAGTTATACCTGAGCCTGATAAAGATGAATCATCACCGTCTCCTCCTCTAGTATTTTCAGAGTCTCTAGCAGCTCCTATAACACCACCTCTTCCGCCGTCACCTACGACAACAGTATAAGTTATTGTGCCTTGTAAGGATTGTGCTGTTCCTCCAACGTTTGTAAGATATCCACCAGCACCACCACCGCCACCAAGTTCATTGCTGCCGCCGCCTCCACCAGCAACTACTAAATAATCTATATTGAAATTTGCCATATTAAACTAAACTAAATGTTATTATTCCTGAACCAGCTATTATTGTTGTTACTGTATCTGTACCTACAGTAGCATTACTACTGCTAAATGCAGGGCTAGCCCCAGCTGTAAAAGTTATTTGATAACTATTAGGGTATCTAAGTATTACAATTCCAGAACCTCCATTTCCTCCGGCAGCATTAGTCCAAGACGCGCCGCCGCCGCCGCTACCTGTATTAGCGCCACCGTTTCCTCCACGCGTGTTAGGACCGCCTCCTCCATTACCACCACTGTTAATAGCGCTTCCACCGCCTGAACCTGCGTATTGTGCGTAAACAGCTCCACCACCGCCACCACCTGTGCCACCGTTACCACCATTACCACTATCATATCCATCCCCGCCGCCGCCAGCTGCCCAGTAATAATTATTACCGTCAATATTTACTTGTAGGCCTATTCCTCCATTACCTCCGTTATCATATGAAGAAACTGTTGTTCCAACTGCTCCAGCTCCACCACCTCCGGCTCCTGGATAATAAGTTGCGTTTCCATTCTGACTACCCCCTGCGTTACCAAAACCACCACTTGAAGATGAAGGCTGTAAAGCAGCTCCACCGGAGTAGTTTCCATTGTCACTAGCACCTGAACCTCCACCCGAACCTCCGTCAGCTCCAGTATATAAATTAATATTTCTCTGCATCTTTAAAGAAGAACCACCACCTCCACCTATAGCTATTAAAGTGTCAAATACAGAATTACTTCCATTTACTCTAGTGTCTGTAGAGACTCCAGTAGCTCCAGCGCCAATAGTAACTGTATAATTATTACCTGCGGTTAAAGTTAAAGCAGTGCCGCCATAATTATGTATAAGCCCACCAGCACCGCCACCTGCCCCCATTCCGTTACCACCGGCACCACCACCAGCTACTACTAGATATTCAACAGTTAAAGAAAGCATAACGCTTCCACCTTCTTTTAAAACTTTCCAGCCAGGAGTTCCACTGTTGTTAGTGTAAACTTCCATAGTATTGTCAGTCGTGTTAGATCTAAGTAAACCTATAGCAGGTGATGATATCGCACTTCTTTCAGTCGTGGTACCTTTAGCTATTTCTAAAGCTCCGGTGTTACCACTCATATCTACTACTGCAGTTGAAACTTTAGTTAATGCCATTTGTTATATTGTTGGTTTTGTATCAGGAAAGTCAGATGTGCTTGGCCAATCTCTTAAGAGTGTTCTATACAATAATGTAGCCGCGTGATTTGGGTGATCAGTTAAAGGCACTATATAGTCCGTGCTAGCTAGTGCACTGTCTCGCCACGATCTAACTTCTAAAATTTTTAATTCTTGTAATTCAGAATTGCTAGGATAAATAGGTGTATAGTAATGTTGTTTTCTAGTACTACCATTGGAACTAGTGTACAGCATAAAATCACCATCAATTGGGTTGCTATCTCTGCTTGAGTCTGTTAAGTTTGTTACTGTATCAATCATATTATTTTATTTAATTAGTTAATTGTATCAAAATTTTGAATAACAGCAATTCCACGATCGTTTGCTGGAGTCACTAAAGTACCTAACGCGTTTATTTTCAATTCAACTTTTAAAGATGATTTATATCTTAAACCACCTAATGATGAAAGATCAGTATCAATGTAACTCGGAGTGACTCCATAACCAGTTGGAAGGCTTCGTTGAGCAAAATAAATACCAGAATTTATAGCAGCATGAGTATTAGTTGATGTCGCTGTTGATAAATACGAGTGATAATTATTTTGGAACATAGTGGAATAAAGGGTAACAGCGGTTCCGGGGTTACCAAATTTAACACCGCCTATAGATGAAATAAAAGGTTCGGACGGAGAATTTGAACCATTGTTCATAGTTCCTGGAAGCTCATAAGCGGTACCGTCAACTGTTATCTTAAAAGACCAAGCAGCAGTTGAAGTATTGTTTATCGAAGGTGATAAGCAAAACCTCATTATACCACCATTAGTAGGAGAAGTAACGTCTGCTATTGTGTGATAAGTGTTTACAGCTGCACCAGTAAAATCAAAACTATAACCGCTTACTAAACCGCCATTAGCACCTCCACTTGGACTGCTTCCATTGCCAATAAAAAGGTTATAAAACCCTGCTTGAGCTGCGGATATATTCCCTGTCGCACCATTCTTTGATTGGAGGTTGGAAACCGTACTTACAGTTGCCCTTAAATCTCTTGGATCTGAAACTAGTCCACCGCCACCGCCGCTGCCACTTGCGGCAGGGAAAAATTCTGTTATATCACTCATATTTTATTTATTTATTATTTTATATATTACCAATTATTATCCATCCGTTTGCGTCTCCTGAAAATATCATTTCAAAAGCTGCAGTTGGCGTGTTTATTGTCATAGGTCCAGCAGCATTCATTATCTTTTTTGAACCTG
>Ga0209383_1001389_pt1 | contig 15141 bp, 17 predicted proteins | sample CoawatmetaG02DNA_FD_187510 | JGI IMG/M metagenome (GOLD analysis project Ga0209383, IMG submission 187510) | Marine microbial communities from the West Antarctic Peninsula - Coastal water metaG029-DNA (SPAdes) (version 2) | ecosystem: Environmental > Aquatic > Marine > Coastal ... | reverse complement strand
GTTCCACCACATGCTTCAATATCTTTATCCTCAATTGATACAATTCTAACTGACTTTACTGGAACTACACCGCCCTGATAAATTCTAAAACCATATTTTTGTTCTGCAGTTCCTCTGTCGTAATAGTTGATATTTACTGGATAATTTTCTTTTATCATTTGATTAGCTGCATCTTCAATTTGTTTTACTTGCTCATCAGTTAATGATGAATGATGTGTTATATCCAACCTAGCATGATCATGATCTTTAAACGCAGAGTGTTGCCAAATCCAAGAACCTAACACTCCTCTTGACGACGTATTGATGATGTGTGTACTGGTATGGTTTTTAGTAATGTTTGCACGTCTTGTTTCATCTACCTTACATTGTACCGTCTCACCTTCTTTTGGAACTCCTCCCTCTAACTTGTGAACAATAATGTTTGCATGTTTATCTACATTAACCACATTAAATCCTGCTATGGTTCCTAAATCTGGTTCTTGTCCTCCGCCTCTTGCATAAAATGAAGTTTTATCTAATACGACTTGATCCCCTAAGACCTTGATTACTTTGGCCTCAAACTCCATTGGGTCGTCTTTGTAAAATAGCATTTCAGTTTCTGGTAACTCTTCTAGTGAAAGTTCTGTAATTGCCTTTTTCTTTTCAGACTGGTGCAAGTCAGATAGTTTAGTGTAAAATTGTGATGGGATTTCTGTAATTGCATCAATTTCTTTGAGATATTCCGGCGTAATGCCGTCTGATTCGTATAATGTGATTAGTTCATCTACTGATGGTGCGCCTTTCTCACGAATTTTTTCTGCCTTTTTCTTCATGTGAATCTTTGATTCCTCATACCTTGAAGATTCTAGCTTGAGAATTGTCTTGACATCTTCTCTTTTCTCATCTAACTCTGGATAGGTATCTTTGAGATAATCAATATGTGCATCAATTAATTCATCAATGTCTAATTTTAGATTTAATCGATTAATTGTTCCATTGATTCTTCGTAACATCATTCTGAGATTGTATCCTCCTCCAACATTGCTTGGTAATGCACCATCTGCAATTGCAAAAATTAATGTCCTGAGATGATCTGCAATTAAATACATCCCTTCAAGCGGAGTTATTATTTTCTTTAGTTGATCATCTGTAATTCCTGCATTTTTTACTGCAAGACGTCTTACTTGGTTTAGATCATCAAAATGATCAATCTCTTTTGCAATTTCTGTAAAGTATTTTTTTAGCATTTCTGAATTAGAATCTATTCCAATTTTTTCAAAGAGTATCTGATTTACTGGACCAAAGCAGCAGTCATATGCTGTGGGTGTACCATTTGTAATCCATGCAAATCTTTCAAGCCCTGCACCCATGTCTATGATTTTTTGATCAAGTGTGGTGTGTTGTCCAAGCTCTCCTTGGAATTCTGTAAATACTGCATTTCCAAGCTCTAGTCCTCTAACAAAATATTCTAATGATGATCCAAATGAACCACCACCTGACCATACATCTTCTACAAAAACTACTTCTTCTTTTTTAATTCCAAACTGTTGTGTTAATAATCTAAAATCTAAATCCACACATTCGTCTTTCCAATATCCTCCATTCTCTGGAATACTATGTTGCCCAATCATACAAAAACTAGAAAAGTGTCTGCCAGTAACTCCTACATTTTCTAAATCATTAAAACGTAAACATGTTTGTGGAACTACTAGGGGATTTGCAGGAAATTCAAAGACTACCTTGCTTCCCATTACTCTTTGAAAATCCACCACTGATGCAATTGTAAAATACAAATCATCACGCCATCTGCATACCACTGGATATCTGCTAACTGATGTATGATTATTTTTTACAAAAAATTCTTCTACTTGTTTCCAAGCTTGTGTGTAGTCAAATCGTTTTGTTGTTGGTGGGTCTCCAATGAATGAATATGTATCCGTACCATCATCTGGACAAAGTGTTCTGTTTGCATCTAGAGTCCAAAAGAATCTACCACATTTTGTGCAGGCTTTTCTGATAAATCCTTGCTCCTCAAATAATTTTACTTTATAATATCTATCAGGATCTGCTGAAAATTCTTTTAAAATTTGATTTTTATCCAATGTTGAAGGATATTATTTTCCAATATTAAGAATTGTCGATTAATGATTACATTAAATACAATCTATCTGGTACCCTAATCATGTTTGGAAGTAAACCTACTCTTAAGGAAGGGGCTACTATTTTTTCAATTAAAAAAAATGGAGAATTTAATGACTTTATTTTTGCTGTTGTAACTGGTGTTGATGATAAAAAAGTAGGTGTTACTGGTATTATTGTAAACCCAATTGGTCTCAAAAATAAAATAGCTCAAGGTAAAACTGGTGAGAGATCTAATGAAATTCTTAATCATCCGACTCCAGATAATGTGGTTTTAGCATTAGTGTATAGAGTAGAATCTGAAAATTTTGCTGAAGTTTTAGATCTTAATGTTGATAAATGTGATATTATTCCTCCAAAAATTTATGCAATGCTTGATGGGTGGATACGTGAATCCTTACCTGAATTCATTAACAATGTTCTATCTTTAGCTCCAGGTACTGAAAGAGATGAAGCAAAACGAATTTTAAAAAATAGGATGGAAACTTTGACGGATCCAACTCTAAGACGAACTCTATATGCTGTTTGTAGAAGTCTAAAGATTCTAAATTAGATATTTAATTTTAGTCATAACTTCTCCATAGTTTTATATTATGCCCTAAGAAATCCATGTTACAATGGAATATGTTTACGCTGCATTACTTCTTCACAAACTAGGAAAAGAAGTTAACGAGGCAAACCTCAGTTCAGTTGTTAAATCATCTGGCGCTGAAGTTAATGAAGCCCAAGTTAAATCTCTAGTTGCAGCCTTAGCCGATGTTAATATCGATGAGGCCGTTAAAGCAGCACCTGTAGCAGCAGCAGCCGCACCGGCAGCAGCAGCAGCAGATGCCCCAGCTAAAGAAGAAAAGAAGAAAGAAGAACCTAAAAACGAAGAAGCAGCCATGGAAGGATTATCATCCTTATTCGGCTAAGCAACTTTATTTTTTCAATTTAATTTTATCTTTATTTTTATTAATCTCAATCTTAATTACTCTCTACACTATCTTTGTCTTTATTGACAGAAATTTCTTTTAGTTCTGAATTTTTTATTTATGTTTTAGATCTTTTTGGTACCGTGGCATTTGCAATTACAGGTGCCTTTAAGGCAATTGAGAAAAAGTTTGATGTTATAGGAATTTTAGTACTTGCAACCATTACTGGTGTTGCAGGTGGTACCATCCGAGATGTTATTTTGGGTAGAATTCCAAATTCCATTGTAGATCCTACTTATGTTATCGTTACAATTGCATCTGGACTTGTAATTTTCTTTTTGTATTCACGTTTGAAAAAACACTGGAATTTATTTTTGAAATTTGATGCTATTGGATTGGGTGTATTTACAATCATTGGTGCAACTTTTGCATACAATATTTTTGGATTAAATTTTTTAGCAATTCTATTGGCAGGTATCTTAACTGCTGCTGGAGGTGGAATACTTCGAGATATTTTCGTTAATCAGGTTCCTATAGTTTTTGTAAAAGAATTTTATCTTTCTGCAAGTTTTATTGGTATTGTTATTTTTTCAATAATTTTGTATTTTACAAACGAATTATACTATGCTACTATTGTTGGAATTGCTCTTACTTCATCATTGAGATTAATTGCAATGAAGTATAATTGGAATTTACCTAAAGTAAAAAATACTGATTGATTAGGCTGGAGTATAATCTTTAGATTGTCCGACAACTGCTTTTGCCTGAGCATCTGCTTTTTGTAATATTTGCTCTTTTGTTTCATCTGTCATGAAACCTGATTCAATAGATACTGAGCGTGCAGATTGTGATGCCTTACTAAGTATTTGTGAAATGTTATCTGCAGTAATGTAGCCTGCTTCAATTGATAATGATACTGCTTCTTGGTGGAATTGTGCAAATGTATTTCTTGTTTTCTCAACATCTACCACCATTTCTTCTGCTGTGTATTTTAGACCCTCTTCTACTGCTGAATAAAGTGAAATTCCTGCTTCAACTGGTTTGATATCTAATTTACCCAAAAGTGATGCTAATTTTTCATTGATTGCATCGCCTTTCTTTGCTGGTGTTGTATCTTTTGCAATCCAAATTGTTCCTTGATCAATTTTTGTTGGAATTCCTGCTTCTTTGAATTCTGTAAGCATTGGTCCTGGTGCAATTCCTGTATTTTTAGCAGGTACTAGAATATCGATACTTGCAATATCTCCAGCACGTGCACCCATCATGACTTTGTTTTTGCCTAATAGTACGTTTAGTTTGAATGGTGACATGTTTGTAAAAATGAATATCAATTGTTCTTTTAGGTCTGCAGAAATTTCTTTGATTCCTGGAATGTCTAATGTCTCTAGTGCTCTTTGTGCAACATTATTTTTAACACATACAAATTCTACTTCTCCTTTCAAAGTTTTTCTTAATGGTAAAATTTGTGTAGAACGAACTTTTCTCATTTTAATTATTGAAACTGTTTTGTATTTTTTTGGTAACTCTAATAATTTTTGATACATCTCTGTTTTTCTTTTAGGATATGTTGTTCTATTTTCATGCATGTTTCTTCTTTATCTCCTGGACTTGTTTTAGTGGTTTACCCATTGTAGTTTTTATCAAAACTTTACTAATGTTTTTCTCGCCGTTTGGTAATTTCTTTTCTATTGCACTGATAACTGTAAAAGCGTTAATTGCTAAATCTGCATCTTCCATTGACTCATCACCTATTTTACAAGATATTGATAATGATGCTCTTGTTCTAACTTTAATTGATGTTCTAAATCTTGCTAGAAATGCATCAATTGATGCGTTAAATGGAACTGGTGTTGGCATTTTTCCTCTAGGGCCTAAAAGTTGACCTAAAGCTTTTCCTACGGTTGGCATAATTTTGGTATCTGCTAAAAAGAAATCATATTTGTTGATAAATTTTCTAGATTCTCTTTTATCTGCTTCATATTTTGCTAATTCTTCATTTCCAATAACTATGTCTGCCTTTGCAGCTTTTGCTTTTTGATTCATATCTCCTGTAGCAATAACACACACTGTTGCAGGTGAACTTGTTTTTGGAAGTTGAATTACCTCGTTTATGGCAAATCCTTTTTTTACATCAATATCTTTGAAATTAATAATTAGCTCAATAGATTGCTTGAATTTTCTTTTTTTGGATTCTGTTTTGACCTTTGTTATCAATTCTCCCAATTGGCTTTCTGTAATCATTACGAACAATTTCGGGAAAACCTACTTAAAATCGTTTAGGGCTTGAAATTTTTGCTGATCTTTTATTTTAAAAAATTTCATTTTTTATGCCTAATACTTGTAATTTACAGGTGAAATTTTCTTAAAACTTACACATATTAAATCACAATCATAATTTTCTAGCACATTGCATAAGTTTGATGATCTTGATATGAAATTACTATTTGAATTGACTCAGGATGGATCTATTTCTGTTCCTACTTTATCTAAAAAACTTGGAATTAATGCCTCAGTGTTATACAGTAGAATTAAGCGATTAATGAAAAAAAAGTTAATTAAAAAATTTACTATTGATATTGATGAATCTTTGTTGGGTATTGGAGTAAAGGCATCTGTTGGAATTAATCGTGATCCTAAATTAAAAGACCAAATACATGCAAAATTCATGGAAACTTCTGAGGTTGCTTCTATTTCTGAAGTAACTGGTAGGTTTGATATTATAATTGAGGTTTATGCTAAAAATCTTGAAGCATTACATACTGTAGTTATTGAAAAAATTGGAAAAATAGTAGGTATTCAAAATACAGAAACCTTTGTCGAATTACAAAAAACCGATAAAGATCCTGTTTATCTTATTGAATAGTCACTGGAATTTTTGATCCCATTTACCTTCATTGATTTCAGCAGTCATTTCTTTTGGAGTTTTTCCTTCCACTTTAACTCCTAATGCTAAACATGTACCAATGATTGTTTTTGCAACTGATTTTAATGATGTTGCATAAGATTTTTCGAGTTTTGTATTTGCTACTTTGATAATTGAATCTATTGTAACATCTCCTACCCATTCAGTACCTGATGTACCTGAACCTTTTGTGATTCCTGCTTCTTTCATGATTAATGCTGCAGCTGAAGGGATGCCTATTTCAATTTCATATTTTTTTGTATCTGTATCTACTATGACAGTTACTGGAACTTTCATTCCCTCGAAGTCTTTTGTTTTTTCATTAATGGCTTTTATCACTTCCATGATGTTAACGCCTAGAGGGCCTAATGCTGGACCTAATGGTGGACCAGATGATGCTCCTCCTCCTGTTACAAGTGCTGTTATTTTTTGTTCTCCCATTATCTATTCAACTCAAAATGAAAATTTAATCCTTCCTAAGCTCCACTCGAGAGCTTTAGGTAGTTTGCGTCTACTGTTACTGGTAATTGATATGATGCATCTAACAAAACAACTGTTGCTTCTTCTTTATCTACATCTATTCTGGTAATTGTTGCTTTCATTCCCTTGAATGGACCTGCAGTAATTTCAACAACACTGTCTACTGCCAATGTTGAGACTGTTGATTTCTTAATTAGGTACCCTTCAATATCTTCAAATTCTAATTCTCCTCTTAATTGACCTCGAATGTGTCTTACACCTTCAACTGCTAAATATGCGTCACTTGGATTAACTGCTTCAACTACGACATATCCCTTAAGATCACTGACCCAAAATACTGATTGAATGTTAATCTGTTTTGCATTAGCTTTAGCCTCTAGTAATCTCATTACCACTTTTTCTTGACCTCCTGTGGTTCTAATTGCAAATAAATGTGATTTAATTTCTTCTGTCAATTTTATCGTCCAAATGTAACTACTGAGAATACAAACTGAATTATAAATCCAATGAGACCTACACCTAGAATTCCAGTTAGGACTAATCTTAGGTGTTGAGAATATTCATCTTTATCTGGCTTTTTAGCCATTTTCATAGTATTGGTCATATTTTTTAAAATCTGTTTAGGGTTCATTGGTGGAAATTAATAGGGTGTACTTATAATCCTTATCTCATGGAACTATTAGTTGCATATCGTGATGATCCTGCTGGTTACAATATGGCAGAATTTCTTTCACAGAAAATGATTTTGGATGGTGATATTTTTCGTGGAAAATATTATGATTTAATTATAATTTCAACTCCTACAATTTCTGCTGATTGGCTTGAAGAAAAATATGATTATGATGGATTTGTATTTCTTTCAAAGCATGCTGCAAAATCAGGTGTATTGGCATTAACTTGTCATAGTACTGGAAATTTTTCTGAATCTAAATTTGGTGGTAACTCTAGACAAGTTGCTATACCTCATCCAAATCTTCAAAAGGCATACCTTCAAACATTACAAAAAAATCAATCTAAATTTTTAGAATTTCAAATAACTATTGAAGCTACTCATCATGGTCCTACTGCATTAACTAAACCTACAATTTTCATTGAAATCGGCACTACTGAAGAACAATGGACTAATGTTTCGTTATGTGTTTCTGTTGCCAAGTTAGTTCATCATGTTTTTTCTAATGTCATTCCTGAAAATCCTGTAGCAATTTGTTTTGGTGGTACTCATTATTCATCAAAATTTACTTGCGAACTACTTCAGGGCAAATTTGCTCTTGGAACAGTAATGCCAAAACACGCATTAAATGATCTTGATGAGCAATTATTTTCTCATATTATTGCACAAAATAATATGGCAAAATTTGCTCTTTTAGACTGGCGTGGATTGGGATCAAATAAAAAAAAAATTGTTACCTTCCTTGAATCTACTTCCCTTGAAATAATAAAATTATGAATCTTGAACATGAAGTTTACAAAAAATTATTGGATGTTCCAAAAGGCCATATTACAACTTATGGTGATTTAGCAAAAGCGGTTGGATTAAAAAATGGTCAGAGAATCATCGGGAAAATTATGAATAAAAATCCTTATCCTGTTTTAATTCCGTGTCATAGAGTTGTAATGTCTTCTGGTAAAATTGGTGGCTATGCCTATGGTGAAGATGTTAAAACAAAAATGCTTAGCGATGAAGGTATAGAAATTAAAAATGGAAGTATTGAAAATTTTACTAAAAAATTGTTTGTATTCTAATCTGTTCTTTTTGTTCTAATTTCATCCATTAAACTTCTCAAGTGAGCTTTATTTCTAACAGTATTTCCACCTACTTTTTTGTATAATGCCCAAAATTCTGGATTAGTCAAATCTTTTCTATCTTTTGCAATTTTCAATAATCTTCTGAGTGAACGAACCTTTGCAACATACACTGTTTTTTTACCTACTCTTGCACCTTTTGTTCCTTCTTTGGAGCCTTGTGTTGTTCCTCTTTTGTGTCGTTGATCTAATTTGTGCTGTGCTCTACCTCTTGATGTTCCAGTAAATGGTTTTATCTGAATTGTATTTGCTGTGATTAAACTACGAATATTTGCTCTGGTAATTGCATCTGCAATATCATCTAAATGATCTGAATCAAATTTTATTCTATGGATTCCGACACCAGTAACTCTGGAAGCCAGTCTTTTTTTTGCTTTAAGATTAACTACCATTTACACTCACTCTTGCATTGAATATCTTAAATTTCTTTTCTACTGCTTTGATGACTATTTCTTTTCTTTTTTTAGTACCAACACTGTGTCCAAATCTTACTCCATCTTTTTTTGGATCTAATTTTTCCAAATCTGAAATGTTGAAAACTAAATTATCTGTAAATCCTGAAGGGTGTAATCCTTTTGCATCTCTAGGTCCACCATATCCAACTTTAACTAAACCTGGACGACCTCTACTTTTTTGTTTTCTTTGGTGGTGATCTATTCCTTTTGGTTTTCTCCAATTCGTTTGAAGTCTAACATAACGCCAACTTTCTGGTCTAACAAAATCAGGTTTATTCTTTTTTACTTCCTGTCTCTTTTCGATCAATTCCTTGTTGATTGGCATGGAACTAAGTCTTGATTTTTGGAATAAATACGTTCCTCGACATAAAAAAATTCTATGTAGAAAAGAGATAATAAGGAAAATAGGGGCGGATCTAAATATCTTATGTTCACTCTATATACTCAAACAGCGTGTGGGGACTGCAATATTGACTGAATTACTTGGTCGATCTAGAACTGAACAATTTTTAGCACAATTATCTACTCTTGGCATTAAACCCTCAAAGGTTCATAGAAATTTATCTACTGATGACATGGTGGCTATAGCCGTTGAACGAAAAGAAGGTGTTGTAAATTCCACTGGTTCCCTTTCAGTCAATACTGGAAAATATACTGGTAGATCCCCTGATGATAGATTTCTTGTATATGATGACACTACTCATGATACTGTTGATTGGGGAAAAATTAATCATCAATTCCCAAGCGGCAAATTTGAAAAACTTTTTGAAAAAATGAAAGACTTTGTTGATAACAAAGAACTTTTTGTTTTTGATGGTTTTGTGGGGGCTGATCCTGGAACCCGTTTACCGATTCGAGTAATTAATGATCATGTTTGGCAAAGTATGTTTTCAAGTAATTTGTTTATTCGACCTACAACTGAAGAATTAGAAAAACATGAACCTGAATTTACTATTTTATGCATTAATGATTTCTTAGCAGATCCTGAAATAGATGGAACAAGAACTGATGTCTTTATTCTAATTGATTTAACAAGAAAGATAGTTTTGATTGGTGGAACTGAATATGCAGGTGAAATGAAAAAGTCAATGTTTGGTATAATGAATTTCTTATTACCTGACCGTAATATTTTTCCAATGCACTGTTCTGCAAATATTGGTGAAAAAGGAGACACTGCATTATTCTTTGGATTATCTGGTACTGGTAAAACCACTCTTTCTGCAGATCCTGATAGAAAATTAATTGGTGATGATGAACATGGTTGGTCTGATAATGGAACATTTAATTTTGAAGGCGGATGTTATGCAAAATGCATTAATCTTAGTCAAGAAGCAGAACCTGAAATTTGGAATGCAATTAAACCTGGTGCTCTTTTAGAAAATGTTGTCTTAAAAGATAATGTTCCAGATTATGATGATAATTCACTAACTGAAAATACTCGTGTTGGTTACCCATTAGATTTCATTCCCGGTGCAGTAATTCCTAGCATTGGTGGAAATCCACGTGTTATTGTATTTTTAACTGCAGATGCTTTAGGTGTCTTACCTCCTGTTTCCAGATTAACTAAAGAAGGAGCAATGTATCATTTCATGTCTGGTTATACTAGTAAATTAGCAGGAACTGAAAGAGGAATTAAAGAACCAAAATCTGTATTTTCTCAGTGCTTTGGAGCACCATTTATGCCTAGACCTGCTTCAGTTTATGCAAAACTTCTTGGTGAAAAAATTAATCAACACAACACTGTAGTTTACCTTGTCAATACTGGTTGGTCTGGTGGCTCATACGGTGTTGGTAAACGAATAAAGATCAAGTATAGTCGTGCAATGGTTACCGCCGCAATTTCAGGTTCACTTGATATTGTAAAATATCGCCATGATGATTTACTTAATCTTGACATTCCAACAGAGGTTGAAGGTGTTCCATCTGAAATTTTAGATCCAAAACACACTTGGGCTGACAAAGACTCCTATGATCTTTCTGCAAAAAAACTAGCCCAAATGTTTGTTGAAAACTTTAGGAAATTTGAGAATGTTTCAGATGAAATAATTGCAGCCGGTCCTAAATATTCTGCATAGATTATTTTCTAATAAATAATCCAATTATTCCAATAATTATAATTACTGAAATTATTAGTATAATTTGTTTTTCTGGAATATCCATTAATTCTATTTTTTCTGGAAGTGAAGTAATCTTAATTGTATGAAATGCATTTGATGTATTTTCATCAACTCTAATTTTAGCATTTATCCAATATTCTCCATTCTCATAGATTTCTAATGATATTTTTTTGTCTGGCGTTGCAGTAATACTATGTGTATTCCCATTTTTACTATTTGTAACTGTAATTTTTGCAGAACTCCATTTATCTGGATGATTTATTTCAAAAAATAATTTTTCATTTTCTTGGTATGCTGAAATTGAGCCTTCTGTATAATGAATTAGAATTGGAATTGTATACTGTATTTTTTCATGATTAATCAATACTTTTCCTTCATGTTCTCCATAATTCTCTCCAACTACACTTAATCTAATTTGTAAGATATTATTTTTAAGATTATGTGTAAACTCCATGAATTCTGGCCCTTCAAATTTAACGTCAATTTCTTCTAATGTTTCTTGAATTAATTTTAATTTCAATTGTTTTTCTATAACGGGTTGATTTGGTGATAAATTAACGACAAAATTTGTTGGACTGATAATTAAATTTGCATTATACGCATTGGCTATATCTAATCTTCCTGAACCTGATTCATGCAATGAAAATTCTTGCCCATAGGCATTTGAAACTGGTTGAACCGTAGTCGCCAATAATGATTTTATCTCATAATTTTGTAATTCTGGATTTTTTTGCAGTAATAGTGCTGCTGCACCACTAACATGAGGTGCTGCAAAACTTGTTCCACTTGTAAAATTGTAACTAGAATTAATTTGTGTAGTATTGATGTATGCCCCTGGTGCTACAATATCTGGCTTTATGTAAAATGGTGAAACTGGACCTCTTGAACTAAAATGTGCTATAAAATCTGGATTATAAAATAAATTCATTATTCCTAAACTCTTTCTTTCAATTGTTTTGATAATTTCTAATCCTTCTTCCCTGTCTATTGAAACTACTGGAATTTGAGGTGTATACCCTGGCTCTGAAAACTCATGAATTAATTCTCCCAAAAAAATTCCTGGTTGATTATTGTAAACAATTAATGCTTTAGCTCCTGCTTTTACTGCATTCATTTCTTTAATTGAAAAAAATAATAGTTCTCCCTCTATGTTGCTACCTCTTTCTACAATTAGTATTGCATCCTTTACGTCAATATTTTCTAAGTCACTATTTTTTCCAAAACCACCAAAAACTATTTTTTCAATTATTGGTTCTTGTGTTTTTGAAGATCCAACCATTGGAATTACTGTATATTGATTTTCATCTATTTCTAATGTTGCAATTAAACTTGAAGTCATATTGTTGTAAGTTGCACCAACTGTAATTGATTCAAAATTTCTTCCTGGACTTCCAATAGTTTTTAATTCTGGCCCATCATTACCTGCTGCTGTTACTACAACAATCCCATTATTCCATGCATGATTTACTGCACTATCTATTTTTGAATTAGTTTTATTTACTCCTAAACTAATATTGATAATATCAGCTTTATCTTCAATTGCCTTTTCAATTGCTTTTCTAATTAATTCTGATGATACCCCTTCTCCATCTTCTGATACTTTGTAAGCTAGAATTTTTGCTTTATGTGCAACTCCTAATGTGTTTCCGTCTGCTGCAATTATTCCTGCAACTTTAGTTCCGTGCCCATTGATATCCATGGGCAATTCATTTTCTTCTATGAAATTATATCCTCCAACCACTTTTCCATCTGGACCCCATCCGAATAAATCTGGATGATTAAAATCTACACCCGTATCAATGACTGCTATTTTAATTCCAGTTCCATCTATTCCATCCATTCTTGGAATTTCCGTTCCAATATACGGAACACTGTTTTCTATGTATGTTCTAATTTCATTTTCAGGTTGAATTAATTGTGATACAACGATACTGGACATCAAAACTACCGTTATGGAAAAAATTAACAATGATTTCATAAATTTTTTAGTTTTTCAACAAGTAAAAATGAATTGCTTACTAAACCAATAAATTGAATAAAAATTTAAATTATTTCATGGGAAAATACACACTTCCTGAAATGCCATATGCTTATGATGCATTAGCACCTCACATTGATGCAAAAACAATGGAGATACATCACACAAAACATCATCAAGCATACACCGACAAATTAAATGCAGCCCTTGAAGCATGTCCATCTGATATTCAAGAAAAAGATATCTTGGCCATCTTGTCTGATATTAATTCAGTACCAGAAGCACAAAGAGGAGCAGTTAATTTCAATGGTGGTGGTTATGACAACCACAGGTTATTTTGGAATAGCATGAAACAAAATGGCGGTGGAGAACCTGGAGGATCAATTGCTGATGCAATTAACGATTCTTTTGGAAGCTTTGCTGACTTTAAAGAGAAATTCACATCTACTACTGCAGTAATTCAAGGTAGTGGTTGGGGATGGTTAGTATACAATCCTTCAACATCTAAAGTTGAATACAAATCAATGCCAAATCAAACTAGTCCAAGAACTATCGGATTAGTACCATTGTTAGGCTGTGATGTTTGGGAACACGCATACTATCTAAACTATCAAAACAAAAGACCGGTATACATTGCAGCATGGTGGAATGTAGTAAACTGGGATGAAGTAGAAGATAGATTCTCTAAAGCAAAATAAAGTTAAATCTTTATTTTTTATTTATTTTTTAATTTCTAAATTTAGGTCATGAATCAATTTATAACCATCTGGGCATGATCTGTTGTAAATGAGTGAACAACAGGCTGAACAATTGATGCAACAGATGCAAATGCTTGAAACATATTTTTCTGATCTAGCTCAAAGAGAAGGAACTTTTATGAATATCCTTAGAGAAGCCATCGCTGCTATTGAATCAATTAAATCACTTGGAGCACAGCCCGATTCTGATACTTTAATTCCTCTTGGAATGGGCGCTTACATTCCTACAAAAATTTCATCAAATAATAAAATTGTTGTAAATATTGGTGCTGGTATTGCAGTCGAAAAAGATTTTCCTGCAGCAATTAATTATTTTGAAGCTAGAATAAAAGAAATTGAAATTGCTTTACAAGATACTGCTGCTAAAAAACAAGACGCTGCAAATAGATTGGAACAAGGAAAAGCACAGATGAATCAATTAATGCAACAATCTCAACCTCCACAACAACCAAATTTAGGATAAATTATGTTTGATAGTCTTCGTAAGGCGTTTTCCAATGTAGCAAAAAGTCTTGGAGAAAAAGAACTTGATGAAAAAGATATTGAAAACATTCTTTTTGAACTTGAAATTTCTCTTTTAGAATCTGATGTAGCTGGGGAGGTAATTGATTCTATTAACTCTAATTTAAAAGAAAAATTAATTGGTTCTAAAATTGATAAAAATGAAATTGAAAAATTTGTTAAGGATAATTTAATTTCTAATATTTCTAGTTTATTTGACAATGCTGGCGAGATTAATATTTTTGAAAAAATTGATGAAAAAAAGAAACAAAATCAACCTTTTTTGATTGTTTTTGTTGGAATTAACGGCACTGGAAAAACTACTTCTTTAGCAAAACTTGCATCTCTACTTCAGGAAAAAAAATATTCTGTTGTAATTGCTGCTGCTGATACTTTTAGAGCTGGTGCAATAGAACAATTACGAGAACATGCTAATCGTCTAAATCTAAAACTTGTTGCACAAAATTATGAATCTGATCCTGCAGCTGTTGCTAGAGATGCAGTGCTATATGCAAAATCCCATAAAACAGATTGTGTACTAATTGATACTGCCGGTAGAATGCAAACAAGCAAAAATCTGATGGAACAAATTGCAAAAATTACTAAAGTTGTAAATCCTGATATGACTATTTTTGTTGGTGATTCTTTAGCCGGTAATGATACTGTAAATCAGGCACGTGAATTTTATAATCATGTTAAGTTTAATGGTTCTATTTTGACTAAAAGTGATGCAGATGCAAAAGGTGGTGCTGCATTATCTATTGTAGCCGTTACTTCTACACCTGTTCTTTATTTGGGAACTGGACAAGAATATTCTGATTTAAAATCTTTTGATAAAAATATCTTTTTAGAAACTGTATTTGGTTCATTAAATGATGTTAAAATTGAACAAACAGATGTATCTGAACCAACGCCAGAACCAACGCCAGAACCAACGCCAGAACCAACGCCAGAACCAACGCCAGAACCAACGCCAGAACCAACGCCAGAACCAACGCCAGAACCTGTAGCAGAACCTGAGTTGTACTCTAATGATCCATTTGAAGGAATTACAAATGATGAAATTACAACTTATTCTGATTTATTTGATATTCCTCCGCCAGAAACTGATACTG
>Ga0209383_1001387_pt1 | contig 15143 bp, 17 predicted proteins | sample CoawatmetaG02DNA_FD_187510 | JGI IMG/M metagenome (GOLD analysis project Ga0209383, IMG submission 187510) | Marine microbial communities from the West Antarctic Peninsula - Coastal water metaG029-DNA (SPAdes) (version 2) | ecosystem: Environmental > Aquatic > Marine > Coastal ... | reverse complement strand
TGGGTCAGTATATGGGCCTGATGTATCGTATACTAAGACGGGGGCATTCTTCTCCGCGCCAAACTCTGAAGGCGTATCTGAAATACTAATCTCTCTAAAAGGAACCTGTATATCTGGAGTTGACCCTTGAATATAAACTTTTTTTGAATTAGCGAATGGCTTTAGCGCATCTTCGTCAAGCTGCGCATCTTTACCTATGAATTGATCTAAATTTTTTTTAAGTGCTTTATCTGTAGTATTCATTTTTGTTACTCCTTATTTTTTTTACGTAAGAAGCGACAGAGTGCTTTCCTACGATGGTATTATCCACATCAGGTTCAAAGGGTTTTTCTCACTATTTACATAAAATAAATAGACCCCTAGCAATTGCTTACTAAATTACTAGATAATCATTGTTTGCGCAAGCATGATTATTGTTTGTTTCTATCTTATAAGTTAATAATTCGAATTAATTAAATTGCTTTATGTCTCAATAAATGACTCGGCTATAATCAAGGTTAGTATAAAATACAAATAAACTATGAAAAATAAAACAATGCTTGTTAATTTTAATTGCTTATATTTTTTGGGCTCTTTGATCTTATCTTTTTCTATTTATGCTGACGAAAAAAAAGATTTATTAATGGTCTATGAGGAAGCGGTGCTTAATGACCCGCTTCTGTCCTCTGCCAGAATTCTTAATCAATCCACAAAGGAGCTTATTGATCAAGGGCTTTCACTTTTCCTACCTAATATAAATATTGATGCTAGTTATGATAAAAATGATAACAAAAGGAAAATATTAACTAGCGGCATTAATAATGATTTGTTAAGTGGCACTTCTGCAAATTTTGAAAGTTATGATTACGGAGTCACTATTACGCAACCCATTTTTAATTATGCAAGCTACGCAAAATATAAACAAAATCTAATTCAATCAAGCTTAAGCGATAAGCAGTTAATTAAAGCACAACAAAATCTGATTTTTCGTGTTTTGAATATTTACTTTGAAACATTAATGGCCATGGATAATATTCAGCTTTTACAAGCTCAATATTCAGCTATTAAAGCTCAATTAGCTCAAGCAGATGCTCGTTTTGAGTTGGGGCTAATATCAATCACAGATGTTAATGAAGCAAAAACAAAAGAAGCCCTTCTTAAAATTGACAAAATTGACGCTATACAAAAATTAAAGATTAAGAGAAGGGAGATTGAAAGTATCACAGGTATATTGCCTGGAAAACTTAAACCCCTCAATTCAATTATAACTTTCACAAAGCTAGAAAACCAGGCTGAGGAATGGGTGAGTATGGCCTTGGAAAATAGTCTTGAACTTCAAATTAAAAAAGATGAGGTCCGAATTGCTGATCGTGAGATTGACATTAGGTCCGGTGATCGTTATCCAACTATAGATGCAATGGCAAGGAGGTCAAGGGATTGGAGTAAAGGGGGCTTTCCTTATGGGAGTGTTGCAAATAAGGGGATTAGGTCTTTTTCAGACACCATTGGGTTAGAAGTTAATATACCGATCTATTCTGGAGGATATGCAAGCTCAAGAGTAAGAGAGGGTAAGCTATTAAAGCTTAAAATCAAAGAAGATGAAGAGTATTTACGTCGTCAAATTGAACTCCAGGTAAGAGAAAATTATTTAAATCTACAATCAAATTATGCAGAAATTGGCGCATATCAACAAGCATTATCAAGCGCAGAAATTACTCTCGACTCAACTAATTTAGGTTTTCAGGTCGGACTCAGAAATAGCGTTGATGTTTTGAGAGCACAGCAAGTCTATTTTGATGCCGAAAGAGATATGTTAAAAGCACGTTATAATTACTTAATAAATCAAGTTAAACTAAAACAATCTGTCGGCATGCTTACTAAAACAGATCTTGTTGTTATTAATAAATATTTAATTACGGAATAAAGATGATTGCATTACATGAAAAGAGTCAATTTGTTTTAATTGATATGCAAGAAAAATTAGCTTCTGCTATGCCGCAGGAAGTAATAAATAAAATTATTCGTCGCACAGAATTATTAGTCACTCTATCAGCTAACTTAGGTATCCCACAAATATATACAGAGCAATACCCAAAAGGATTGGGCCCAACCTTAGGTAAGATGAAACCCTTTTTGTCTGATGCAAGTTACGTTGAAAAACAAGTTTTTGCCTGCACTGATGAGCCAATTTTTAATAGATATTTAATAAGAACTAGGTCACAAGTTTTTTTAGCCGGCATGGAAACTCACATATGTGTTTTACAGACTGCATTAGGGTTATTGAACATAGGCAAAGAAGTTTTCATAATAGAGGATGCAGTTGTTTCTAGAAACATTACTAACAAACAAAATGCTTTAAATCGTTTAAGAAATGCTGGTTGTATTATTACTAATACAGAATCAGTAGTATTTGAATGGCTTAAATCCTCAGAAAATGAAGCTTTTAAATCAGTTGCTAGTCTGATTAAAAATATTGACTGATTATATTCTCAACAGTTTTGGTTGTATGTTTAGTTGGATTTAATAATTTTTTTGAATTTTCTTTACCAATCAAATTCTTTTCTCTTTTAAATTTTAATAATTTACCTATAATTTTTTCTAAGTCCTTAATTTTACTAAACCTTGTTAGCATACCTTCGGCTTCAGCCGCCTCAATTACATTTTTAAAATTATATATGGATGGTCCCACTAATGTCGGTACTTGCATCGATAAAGATTCTATCGGATTTTGACATCCATAATCTAAGATACTACCTCCAATAATTGCAAGGTTTGCTAACCCATAATACTCATACAGCTCTCCCATGGAATCACCCAATACATATTCTGGAGTTTTGGAGGAAGATTTATGTGCACTCCTTCTTAAGTAAGAAAGTTTTCTTTTTTCAAATATTTTTGCAACGATATTAAATCTCTCAGGATGTCTTGGAACAACAATTAAGATACATTCTTCTAGATTTAAACTTGAGATTAGATCAATTATTTCCTCCTCCTCACCTTTTCTTGTACTACTCGCTAAAATAATAAACTGATCTCTAATATTTAACTGAGATTTAAGTATTTTTATTTTATTATTTATATTTCTTGGTGGCCTAACATCAAGCTTAAGGTTTCCCATAATATTTATTGGGGCTTCGGTAAGTTTACTAAAGTTTTTTTTATCATCCTTGTATTGGACATAAATTCCATTTAGTTGTCCAAGTAACTTAGTGTAGACTCCTTTAAATAAAAAATATTTTTTTAATGACTCGTTAGACATCCTTCCGCTAATAAGTGTAATTGGCACATCATGAGTATTGCACTGATTAATTAGATTAGGCCAGATTTCTTTTTCTACAAGAAGCCCTACCCTAGGCCTGTAAAATTCAATAAATTTTTTTGCTGCGAAGCCAGTGTCATAAGGTAAATAGCACCTATGAATTCTAGAGCTTTTAGGAAGATCTACATTTCTTCCAGTTGGAGTACCGTGGCTAATTAAAAAATTTATTTTTGGGTATTTTTTAAGTAAATTACTAAGTAATGTGTTTATAGCTCTAGTTTCTCCAACTGAAACACAATGAAACCAAATAGTAGTTTTCCCTTTCCACTTTTGTTCTTCAATTTTAGGGTAGATAGCAAATCTTTCTCCCCAATAAAGAAGGTAATCTGGGTTCTTTAGCCCCCTATAAATTAGCTTTAATAAGGTAAGAGGCAATAAAAAATAAATTATAAATCTATATATAAATAAAAGCATAAAATGATTTTCTCATAATAGTAATTTAATTTGAATTTTAATTTAAAATTAGAAGCTATTGTTTTAATTGAATAATTCTTTTGTTAGCTCAAAAAAAACTAAAAAACACTAAATTTTTATAAAAAAAGGTCTTGACCAACCACAACCAAGTGATATTATTTTTCATAAGACTACAACATATAGTGTTTTTCATTAAAATGCGTTTTTTAATAAAAATCTAGATATCGCGTATAAAATTAGGGAGAAAAAAATGCTTGACGCAGTACCATCAGAAGATAGTTATGAGGAGCCTGAAGAGGAAAAAAAAATTCCATTTCAATCGGTTTCACTAGACATTTGGGATAAAAAGTATCGACTTAAATCAAAGCAAGATGAATTCATTGATCAGGATATAAACGATACATATCTTCGTGTTGCGAAAGCACTAGCAGAAGTTGAGTTACCAAAGGACAGAGATGTTTGGGGCAAGAAATTTGTATGGGCGCTTAAGAATGGGGCAATTCCAGCAGGAAGAATCACTTCTAATGCAGGGGCACTTGAGCACAAACCCGCTACAAGTACAATAAATTGTACTGTTTCTGGAGTTATTCAAGACAGCATGACGGATATTTTAGATAAAGTACATGAGGCAGGATTAACGCTAAAGGCAGGATGTGGAATTGGTTATGAGTATTCAACTTTGAGACCTAAGGGCGCATTTGTTGCAGGAGCAGGAGCTTATACGAGCGGGCCCTTATCTTTTATGGATATTTATGACAAAATGTGCTTCACAGTTTCCAGTGCAGGTGGCCGAAGAGGCGCTCAAATGGCGACTTTTGATATAGCACATCCTGATGTAACTGATTTCATTAAAGCAAAAAGAGAGGACGGAAGGCTTCGTCAATTCAATCTATCTTGTCTGATAACTACAGAATTTATGGAAGCAGTAAAATCTGATAAAGACTGGAAAGTTGCTTTCCCTGTAACAGCAAAAGAGGCGAAAGAAGATAAGTTAGACCTAAAGAACAAAGATCAAGTGGTTTGGAGGGATTGGCCTGTAAAAGATAAATATTTAACCCAGTCTACAGGAAAGGATGCTGGCAAGGTCGCATGTCGTGTTTACAAAATTCTTAAGGCGCAGCGCCTTTGGGATATTATTATGGCGTCTACATATGATTATGCAGAGCCTGGTTTTATTCTAATAGATCGAGTTAATGAAATGAATAATAATTGGTTTTGTGAGAACATCAGAGCAACAAATCCTTGTGGTGAGCAGCCACTTCCACCTTACGGTGCTTGTTTGCTTGGATCAATTAATTTAACTAAATTTGTCAAGCTTCCATTCACTGAGGGCGCCCATTTTGATTGGGATAAGTATAAGGAAGTGGTAAGAATATTTACTAGGATGCTCGATAATGTTGTTGAAATAAATGGACTTCCTTTGGATAAACAAAAAGATGAGATAGCAAGAAAAAGACGCCATGGAATGGGCTATCTTGGCCTAGGTTCAGCGCTAAGTATGATGCAAATCACTTATGGTGACGATGAGTCTTTAAAGTTTACTGAAGAAGTTACTCGTATTTTGGCTGATGTAGGCTGGCAGGTCGGGTTGGAGCTAGCAAAAGAAAAAGGGCCTGCTCCAATTATGGAGGAAGATTTTGAAGTAACTTCTGAGATGCTAGCAATGCGACCAGAAATGACAAAAGATGGAATTAATTTAGGCGATATTGTAAAAGGTAGAGTTTTGCTTGGTCGCTATAGTAGGTATATGCAGCAGTTTTCAAAAGAGTTGCAGGATCAAGTTTCAAAGGAAGGGTTAAGGTTTACCCATCACAGTTCTATTGCTCCCACAGGAACTATTTCATTGTCTCTGGCCAATAATGCAAGCAACGGTATTGAACCTTCTTTTGCCCATCATTACAGTCGTAATGTTATTAGAGAGGGTAAAAAGAGTAAAGAAAAAGTCGATGTTTTTTCATTTGAGCTATTGGCATATCGTCATTTAATTAACCAAAAGGCTATGCCGTTTTCAGAAAAAGTTGACGAGAAGTTACCTGATTATTTTATTGATTCATCTTCAATCCAGGCGAAAGCTCATGTTGATATCCAGGCAGCCGCACAAAAGTGGATTGATAGTTCAATATCTAAAACAATTAATGTCCCAACTGATTACAATTATGAAGATTTTAAGCAGATTTATTTGTATGCATATGAAAAGGGGCTCAAAGGCTGTACTACCTTTAGATTTAATCCAGAAGCATTTCAAGGGGTTTTAGTTACTGAGAAAGACTTAGAAAGTACAACATATAAGTTTACTTTGGATGATGGCGCCGTTATTGAGGCCAAGGGTAACGAGGAAATTGAGTATGACGGAGAAAAACATTCAGCTGCAAATCTCTATGATGCTTTAAAAGAAGGATATTACGGAAAATTCTAGGAATAATACGATGGCAATAAAAATTGATAAAAAAATTGTAGGTTATGGTCTTGTTGATAAAAAAGATGAAGAAAAATCAATAACGCCTAAAGCAACAGTCGTCCAATTAGGGGAGCCTCTAGGCCGACCTGATAAAATTACTGGGTCTACATATAAAGTTAAAACACCTGTTACAGAGCACGCACTTTATATAACTATTAATGATGTGGTAATGAACGAAGGTACTGAGCAAGAGCACCGTAGGCCATTTGAAATTTTCATTAATTCAAAGAATATGGAACATTTCCAGTGGATTGTTGCTTTAACTAGAGTGATGTCGGCAGTCTTTAGAAAAGGTGGAGACATAACATTTTTAGTAGAAGAACTTGAAAGTGTTTTCGATCCAAGTGGTGGTTATTATAAAAAAGGCGGTAAATTTGTTCCAAGTTTAGTCGCTGAGTTAGGTCAGGTCGTTGAACACCATCTTGAAAGTATAGGGATGCTAAAACCCAAAGTATTAGACGAGTCACAAGAAGCCTTGGTTGAAGAAAAGAAAAGAGAGTATTCAGAAAAAAATCCTAATGGTTTAGATGAAAATGGATTTCCAAAAGATGCACAGCTCTGCAGTAAGTGCCAAACTAAGGCATCTATTATGATGGATGGATGCCTTACTTGTTTATCGTGCGGAGAAAGTAAATGTGGCTAACTTAAAATCACTAATTTTTTTTAATCTTTAAGCTTATGTCAAGAATATTATTTTTAGTCATTGTTGCATCAGTAGCTTTAAATCTTCAGGCAGCTCCAACAACAGCAGTTCTATTTAGTACTAACCCATCAATTGTTAAGGTTCATGTTGCCAATAAAGATGGTAATCACGGAGTTGGATCTGGTGTAGTGGTTGCAAAAGACTATATAGTGACTAATTGCCATGTCATCGCTGATGCTCAAGGGGTTCATGTAGAAAAATATGGTGTGAGTTACCCTCCAGAATCATTAATAGCCAATTGGAAAAATGATTTATGTATTTTAAAGTTTAAATATACGGAATTGAAACCAGCATCTTTGGGTGTAACTGAAAATTTAGAATATGAGACAAATGTTTTTACTAAAAGCTATGGGGGAAACAGTACTAGACCACAATCTTCATTTGGAAATATTAAAGGAATATTTAACTTTAATGGATTCAAAGTAATACAATCATCTGCGTCATTTACTATGGGCGCCAGTGGAGGCGGTTTATTTAATGATAGGGGTGAGCTTTTAGGCATTACCACCGTTTATTTAAATCCAAGGGGTAAAGCCTATTATTTTAGTATGTCAGTAGATATGATTAAGGATATGCTTAAAAACGGAGATGAAATCTCAGTGACAACTCAGTCAGAAAGACCTTTCTGGGATAATCCTGAAGAAAGCCAACCTTTTTTCATGCAAGTTGCAGGGCCTATAAAAAATAAAATGTGGGGAAAGCTTGAAAATATTTCACAAGATTGGATGGTGCAGGAACCTGATTCTGATGAACCTAACTTTTATTACGCACTTTCTCAATACTATTTAAATAACTTAACCGTTGCCCAGAAAGGGTTTAAAAAAGTTATAAAAAAAAATAAAAAACATACGAGGTCTTATCTGTATTTATATAAGATAGCTAAAAAGACTAATATGAAAAAAGAAATGCAGCAATATAAAAAATTAACTTTATCACTTGATGAAACATTAACAATAGAAATTGATGAATAAAATATATCATTTATTATTGTTGATATTTCTATGCCCTTTGGTAGCATGTTCTTTAAAAATTGATTCAATGTCAGATATATTAGCTACTGATTATTCTGAGGTGGATGCAACCCCTGAGGATTCGGTAAGTTATTATTGTGATGAAAATAAGAAATTTTTCATAAAATACATCGATGACAATACAGCGTTATGGATTATTTATCCAAACAAACAGTTAAAACTAATACAATTAGATAATAAAAATTTATATTCGAACGAAGTTACAACCCTAGTGAAAGAATCTGCTGGCATTTTAGTAAAAAATGATAGCGGCACTATATATAAGAACTGTGTCGAAAAAAATTAGGCTTGAATCAAGAATAAAGTTGGAGTAACTTATAGGTAATGGGCCATGCAAGTCAATATTTTAGTTATTAAAAATTTAAAGTAAAAAACATATTAAATCTTAAGGGCAATTATGTTAATTCAATCAGAATACTTTGATCTAGAAACACCTACAGGCGTTATGAGAACATTTTCTCACCGTCCGATACAGCAGGGAAAATTTCCTACTATTTTGTTTTATTCGGAAATATTTCAGCAAACAGGACCAATAGAAAGGGCTGCAAAAATTATTGCAAGTCACGGATATGTTGTTCTAGTTCCAGAGGTATTTCATGAATTAAATTCTATAGGCACTGTTCTTAATTATGATGATTCGGGTCGAGAGAAGGGGAATGCTGATAAAGAAGCTAAGGATGTGCAGTCATATGATTCAGATAACCAGGCAATGATTGATTGGGCGTTAAAGCAAAAGTGGGCAAATGGTAATATAGGAGCAATGGGATTTTGTATAGGAGGGCACCTTGCTTTTCGTGCAGCTCTGAATCCTAAGGTAAAGGCAACAGCATGCTTTTACGCAACTGATTTGCATACAAATACAATACCAAATAAGCCTAAGCAACACTCTATGGATCGCTTAGAGGATATTAGCGGCGAGTTATTAATGATTTGGGGAAAGCAAGATAATCATATTCCCACTAATGCTAGAATAGATATACATAGTAAATTATTGGAAACTAGTATTTTATTTAGTTGGCACGAGTTTAACGCTCAACACGCTTTTATGAGGGATGAGGGTGAGAGATACGACCCAGAATTGGCGATTATTTGTTACCAGATGTGTCTTAGACTATTTTCTAGGACGCTTTAGTCTAAACGCAGTCTGAAAATGCTTCAAGCGAGCGGTGGAATAACTTATTATCAGTTAGACTACTCTTGTTATCTTTAGTTAACTTTTGTTTTCTATTCTGGTCCGTACTAGTACTAACTAAAGGTTTATTTTTTATTTTAGTAGCTTTTTTTTGTGTATTTTTAATCATTTCTTTCCTTTTGGGAAATTTATTAATAAAGGGATTTTGTCCCGCTCATTAATTGGATAGATACAATATTAATGTAAAAATTCAATTTTTAAAAAAAATAGTAATCTTCGTTGATAACCTTATCATTATTTAGGCGGATATTGTAATATGAAAATAGTTATAAATGGAATAGAAAGAGAGTTTAAAAAAAATAAAATAACTCCTCAAGATTTAGTTAATTCTTTAAAAATAACAGGACAAAGATATGCTATTGAGCATAATGGAGAAATTATTCCGAGATCTGATTTTTCTGAAAGAGACATTCAAGATGGTGATATGTTAGAAATTGTTGGAGCTGTTGGCGGTGGATAAAAAAGAATTAAAAAATGACGAGTTAGTTATTGCTGGAAGAATATTTAATTCCAGGTTATTGGTCGGCACTGGAAAATATAAAGACTTTATAGAAACGCGTGCAGCAATTGAACAAAGTGGAGCGGAGATTGTAACAGTCGCTATAAGAAGGACAAATCTTGGGCAAGATCAAAAAGAACCTTCATTGCTGGATTTTTTACCTCCAGATCAATTTACTTATTTACCTAATACTGCCGGATGTTATTCAGCTGACGATGCTATTCGAACCCTAAGACTGGCAAGAGAGCTGCTAGGCGGACACAACCTTGTAAAATTAGAGGTCTTGGGTGATTCTGATACACTCTATCCAAACGTAGTTGAAACCATTGCGGCAGCAAAAGTTCTTATTAAAGAAGGGTTTGACGTTATGGTCTATACCTCTGATGATCCAATTGTAGCCCAGCAACTTGAAGATATCGGGTGCTGTGCTGTTATGCCTTTAGCTTCATTGATCGGCTCTGGGATGGGGATATTAAATCCACATAATTTAGAAATTATTATTAATAAGCTGACAGTTCCTGTAATAGTTGACGCAGGAGTTGGAACCGCATCAGACGCTGCTATTGCTATGGAGCTTGGTTGTGATGGTGTTTTGATGAATACAGCTATAGCAACCTCGGATAATCCAATATTAATGGCTGGTGCAATGAGGAAAGGAATCGAGGCAGGAAGAGAGGCTTTTTTAGCAGGTAGGATGAATAAAAAATTATATAGCGCATCTCCAAGCTCACCAACCAAAGGATTAATTAAGTAAATGGCAAAATTTATTGAGTCTCATATTTTAGTCACAGTAGAAACACAATTTATTGAATCAAATTCTATGGTCGAACTCAATAAGTATTTTTTCGCCTATACGGTTACGATTAAAAATCAAGGATTACAGACGGTACAGCTAGTTAGTCGGCATTGGATTATTCAGAACAGCAATAAAGAGTCATTCGAAGTTAAGGGGCAAGGAGTTATTGGGGAGCAACCTGTTATTGAGCCTGGGGATAGTTTCAGTTATACAAGCGGTACAGAAATTGATACACCTGAGGGTCTAATGTATGGAACTTATAGAATGATGACTGAAGATGTTAAAAGTTTTGATACTAGAATACCAAAATTTATATTAAGTATGCCAAGGACATTGCATTGAGCTATAAAATACTGGTACTTATACCGATTATATTTTTCTTAAGCAGTTGCGGGCAGTTGAGTACTCAGTCTCCTTGTGAGTGTGACCATAAAGAAATTGAGCACAAAGAATCAGAGAAATGTGAGGCTTTAGTTGAAAGAGTAAAAGAAATTAAGCCTTATAGTTTATTAATGAAGTCAGAATGGAATGAAATCAAGCAAGATTTAGAGGGTGACTATTTGATCTTAGCTTGGCCAGCTTGGCTTCAAAGTTGTTCAACTCTTGTTAATAAAGAGCAGTGGAAGTCTGTGTGTAAATCTGCCTTAAATATCGAAGATCCAACGAATGATAAGTTGAGTAGTTATTTTTATGAAAATTTTGAGTTGTTTCAAGCAAAAAATACTGATGGCTCTAGTGAGGGACTCATTACTGGCTACTATCAGCCAGTTCTCAAGGGAAGCTGGACCCGGACAAAAAAATATAATGTACCACTTTACGCCACACCAAATGATTTAATTACGGTTGACTTGAGTGAAGTATATCCAGAATTAAAATATAAAAGATTAAGAGGGAGAGTCGAGGGAAATAAACTAATCCCTTACTTAACTCGAGAAGAAATATATAAAAAAAATTTCCCCCTTCAGGGAAACGAATTAGTTTGGCTTGAAAATTCTGTAGAAGCATTTTTTTTAGAAATTCAAGGCTCAGGTGTTGTAGAGTTTGATGATGGTAGTCGCACCCAAATTGGTTATGCCAATCAAAATGGTCATCCATATCGATCAATGGGGCGAGAGTTAATCCGTAAAGGTGAATTAAAGAGGCATAAAGTATCAATGCAAAGCATTAAAGCTTGGGCTAAAAAAAATAAGAGAAAACTACAAAATTTTTTGAATGCAAACCCTAGCTTTGTTTTTTTTAGAGAGTTGCCACAGGGACTTCCAGGACCGATAGGCGCTTTGGGCGTACCAATAACCACTGAGCGATCTGTTGCAATTGATCGAAGATACGTCCCTTTAGGGGCCCCAATTTTTTTATCAACTACCCAGCCGAATTCAAATGAACCACTGAGTCAACTAATGATTGCTCAAGATACTGGGGGAGCAATTAATGGGGGAGTCAGAGCAGATTTTTATTGGGGGCAAGGCAAAAAAGCTGGAGCAAAAGCAGGGTCAATGAAGCAGGCGGGCAAAATCTGGGTGATATTACCAAAAGGATTTAGCTTCTAATGTTAAAATTAAATTTAAGGAGTTAATTACATGAAAACTAAATATCTTTTTTTAATTATTTGTACCAGCATTTTTTTAAGTGCATGCGGTACTAAGGGCGCTCTTTATATTCCGGAAGATAAGTACCCACAAGAAGCTCTTCAAGTTAATCCAGAAAGTTATAACCATTTAGAAGTTAAAAAAACATAAAATGACTGCTCCAATTTTAATATCAAAAAACGGAGAGTATTTTATAGAAGACTATCCGGTCAAAAAAATGATTGAAAGGTTCGGAAGCCCATTCTATGTTTATTCAAAAGAAAAACTAATAACTAATTTCAATAGTTTTAAATCTAATTTTAAAGAAATAAACCATCTTATTTGCTTTGCTGTTAAGTCTAACTCTAATATCGGAATACTAAATATTCTTGCAGAGAATGGCGCTGGGTTCGATATTGTTTCTGGGGGGGAATTAGAAAGAGTAATTTCTGCTAAAGGAGACCCAAAGAAAATTGTGTTTTCTGGGGTAGGTAAGACAATAGATGAGATTAGGTTAGCAATAAATCATGACATTTTGGCTTTTAATGTCGAGTCTGAATCTGAGTTACTTAGAATTCAAAGTGTAGCTAAATCTTTAAATAAAAAAGCTTCAATATCAATAAGGGTGAATCCAAACGTCGATGCAAAGACTCACCCATATATCTCTACAGGGCTAAAGGACAATAAGTTTGGAGTAAATGAAGATGAAGCCTTACAGATGTATAAGAAAGCAAGTAAATTAGATTCAATAGTTATAAAAGGAATTGATTGTCATATAGGCTCACAAATTACAGACATGAGTCCTTTTACGGACGCAATTAAAAAATTAGTTTCTCTTATAGATTATTTAAAATCAATAAATATTAATATAAGTCATGTAGATATTGGTGGTGGACTAGGGATTTCATATAAGAATGAAACTCCACCAACTTTCAAAGAATATTCAATGATTGTACATAAGCTCTTGAAAGATAAAAATATTAAAATAATATTTGAACCAGGTAGAGCGTTGGTTGCAAACGCTGGAGTATTGATTACTAAGATTGAATACATCAAACAAAATGAAGATAAGAGGTTTGCAATTACTAATGCTGGGATGAATGACTTAATGCGTCCTGCACTTTATGATGCTTTTCATGAGATTATTAATTTATCGCCATCAAAAACTAAAAAACAACAATACGATATCGTAGGTCCGATCTGTGAAACCTCAGATTTTCTTGGAAAAAATAGAATGCTATCATTAGATGAAGGAAATATACTGGCTATTTTAGATACAGGGGCATATGGAATGACAATGAGTTCAAATTATAATAGTAGACCAAAAATTTCAGAATTAATGGTAACTGGTAGCAATATTCATGTAATTAGGGAAAGAGAAAGTTATCAGGATTTAATTAGAGGCGAAAGTTTATTGCCGAAAGCCAACTAAATGGGAAATATGTTACAGGTAGCATTAGCAAATCCCAGGGGATTTTGTGCTGGTGTTGAAAGAGCAATTCTTATTGTAGAGGGAGCGCTTGAAAAATACGGTGCACCTATATATGTTAGACATGAAGTTGTACACAATAAATTTGTTATAAAAAGCCTAGAAAAAAAAGGTGCTATTTTTATAGAGGATCTAAAGAAAGTTCCTAGAGGGAGCCATATAATTTTTAGTGCTCATGGAGTATCTAAATTAATTAAAAGTGAAGCCCAAGATTTTAATTTAATACCTATTGATGCAACATGCCCATTGGTAACTAAAGTGCATAACCAAGTTAACAAATTAGGAGATAAGGAATTTAATATTGTTATGATTGGGCATAAAGGCCATCCTGAAGTTGAGGGAACTATGGGTCAAGTAGACACAAAAAATTCAAATTCAAAAATTTTTTTAGTTGAAAATATAAACGACGTAGAAAATTTACAAATACATAAATCTGAAAAGATAGGGTTTGTAAGTCAAACAACATTGTCCATGGATGATACTGCTTCAATTATAGATGCCTTGAAGAAAAAATATCCTAAAATAATAGGCCCTAAAAATGATGATATTTGTTATGCAACACAAAATAGACAAGACGCCATAAGATCTATGGTAAAAAATCATGATCTGATAATAGTTGTTGGGTCAAATAATAGTTCAAATTCGAATAGATTAGTTGAAATAGCAAAAAAAGAGGGCGTTGAATCTTTATTAATTGATGATGTAGATACTTTTGATCCATTATGTTTGTTAAATAAAAAAAACATCGGAATCTCAGCAGGAGCATCAGCTCCCGAAATTTTAGTAAGGAATCTTATTGAAAAAATTAAGGAGTACTCTGAAGTATCCGTCAAAGAACTTGATGGGATTAAAGAAAATGTTATCTTTAAGTTACCAGTCATTTGAGGAGACATAAATACAAAATTCCAATTTCGGCTTTAGTCCTTATTTATAACAAACAAAATGAGGTTTTATTGCTACATCGAGCTGATAAAGAAAATTACTGGCAGTCTGTTACTGGAAGTATTGAAGAGAACGAGTTACCAATCGACGCTGCAAAAAGAGAGGTATTAGAGGAGACAGGAATAAGAGTAGAAGATTATTTATTCCAAGACTGGAAGATGAGCAATCAATATGAAATTTTTAAACACTGGCGCTATAGGTATGAGCCAGGGGTGGAACATAACACTGAGCATATCTTTGCTTTAGAGGTTCCTAAACAAATTCCAATAAAATTAAGCCTTGAAGAACATATCGAATATCAGTGGTTAGACGCTGAGGAAGCCAAAAAAAAAGTTTTTTCATGGACAAATGTAAAAGCAATTGAAAATTTATGCAAAATAAAGCTAATTGCGAGCTAAAATATAGACTATGAATATAGCAACTATTAAATTTGATTCTTTCGAGAAGCTTCAAAGCGATGACTGTCAGGATAGAATTATTAAAGCCCGCAAAGAGTTAGGAGAAAAAATAGTAATTCTTGGGCATCACTATCAAAATGAAACTGTTTACCGGCATGCAGATTATGCTGGAGATTCATTAAAGCTTGCTCAATATGTTCAACAATTAGATGCAAAATATATTGTATTCTTGGGTGTTCACTTTATGGCCGAAGTTTCAGATATATTGTCTAGAGAAGATCAGATTACTGTTTTACCAGATCTTTCAGCAGGGTGTTCGATGGCTGATATGGCCAACTTAGCAAAAGTAGAAAGAACT
>Ga0209383_1001385_pt1 | contig 15177 bp, 21 predicted proteins | sample CoawatmetaG02DNA_FD_187510 | JGI IMG/M metagenome (GOLD analysis project Ga0209383, IMG submission 187510) | Marine microbial communities from the West Antarctic Peninsula - Coastal water metaG029-DNA (SPAdes) (version 2) | ecosystem: Environmental > Aquatic > Marine > Coastal ... | reverse complement strand
ACAAAACTTGCTAACATATTATTCGTCTCCTTTTCCTGGATTCATCGAAAGTAGTTCTCGTTTATTTGGTACGTCTTTCCAATCGGCCGCATCTTTTGGAACGTCTTCTGGTCTTGCTAATGTAATGTTTGGCCATATAGCGGATGTATCGGTATTAATCTTTAGCCAATATGCAAGTTCATCCCCCTCTAATGCGTTGTCTGCCACAATTGCATCTACTGGACATTCTGGTTCACAGACTCCACAGTCAATACATTCGTCTGGATTAATTGATAGAAAGTTTTCGCCTTCATAAAAACAATCTACGGGACATACTTCTACGCAATCCATATGTTTACATTTAATACACTCGTCTTTAACTAAGTATGTCATTATTTTATTTCCCTATTATTATCAGTATTTATCTTAATTTTCATCTTAGATGATCTATTGTGTTTTCGTACCACGTTCTATGCCCTTGTTTGTTGTAATGTCCGCATCCACATTTAATGTCAGGTATTTCGTGAATATCTAAAATGTTAATAAAGTTATCAAACAATGTTGAATGTTTTCCTAGTAATTTTTTAGTTAGTTTAATTTGCTCTGGATGCCCAGAAACTACTTGCCATTTAAATTTAACATTGTTTGCTTCAACTATATGTCGTATACTGTCAATTATAGTAACACTATTAAATATGTCTAATGTACTATGTGCATAAAATATTGAAGCGTCCATATATGTTTTTGTAGGTAAATTTGGTTTGCCATATTTTTGTACAAACCGTGCACCAGGTGGAAATCTTGTATCTTCTGCAACTTGCTGAATAGTAGGGGGATCGCATTGCCTAGTGTGAGCATTAGCCCAGCCTGCTAGTATGCCAGATCCGGCTAATTCAATATTAACATCAGGTGAAATAACTTCTACTGGTATTCGTACTGTTCGATCACCTAGTCTAGGCTCTAACATAAACAGTTTACAGTTATCATTTAGAGCTTTATGATGAGCTAGTTCATTTGTAGCTTGTAACAAATCTTCATTCTTACAACCTGATAATCCTATTTTAACTAATTCTAATTCAAGTTCATTAGCAATCATGTCATATGCAGTTATGTTTATTGAAGTAGGACCATACGTAGGGCCATCACAGTCACCGCACGTATGACTAGTGCCCAGTGCAATCATAAAAGGTTCGTCTGGAAAGGTGTAATCAGTAAGTGAATACACGTTTAGTAACTCATTTTTTCATCTACACTAAACCAAAATAGTTTTGTGTTATCTGCTATGTTGAATAATGTTTTAACGCCAAAGCCAACTGCACCTTTAGGGGTAACAGCATTTCCTGCTGATGACCAGCACATACCTGCAATATCTAAATGAGCCCATGGTGTTTTCTTATCAACAAACTTATATAAAAACTCAGCCGCTGTAGTTGATCCACCATATGGACCACCTATATTTTGAAAATCAGCAATTGGTGATTCAATCATCTTAGCCCAGTTTTCACCCATTGGCATACGGAAATATCCTTCGCCACCAAGTTCACCATTTGAAATAATATTGTCGGTAAAATCATTACTGTTTGAAAACAACCCTGCCATTTCATTGCCTAATGTAGCAACAATGGCTCCTGTTAATGTAGCCAAATCAATAATAGCACCTAACTTATATTCATTTTGCACATATGTTAAAATATCACCCAACACAAGTCTGCCTTCTGCATCTGTGTTTAGATTCTCAACATATTGTCCACTTAATGATCTAACAACATCACCGGGTTTAATTGCTTTACCATCTGGCATGTTCTCTACTAAACCTACAATACCTATTACGTTCTTTTTAAGTTTTTTTGAAGCAATCGCATGCATTGCACCAACTACTGCAGCACTACCGCCCATGTCGTATTTCATGTCACCCATGTTACGTCCAGGTTTAAGACTAATACCACCAGTATCAAATGTAACACCCTTGCCTACTAGTGCAAGTGGTTCTTCATCTTTAGCTCCGTGTAAATGTTCCATGACAACAACTGCACTATTATGTTCACTACCTAGTCCAACACTTAGCAACATATCCATGCCAATGCGTTCTAGTTCAGGTTGATATATAATTCTTACGTTAACACCCAATGGTGTAAGTGTTTCATTAATTCTATGTGCATATTCTTCCGGATATAACGCATTACCAGGTTCAGTAACTAAATCACGTGCAAAGTTAATACTTGTACTAATGCCTGCGGCTTCAATTTTAAGTTTATTCTCTTTTGGATTTGTTTTGTATTTGTTAAATTCATAAGCTGCCAATGCGGCGCCTTCTTTAACATCATTTATTCTAGGAAGATTAAAAACAATTTCTTCAACTTTTGCTTTATATTTCTTAACCATGTTACCACCGATATCACGTGCTTCTTTTGGTGTCGTTGGCGATTTATTAATTAGTGTAATGTAATCATATTCTTTATTTGCAAATGTAACGTCTACATCTTTATCCATTGACATTGCTTGCTTTGATATATTTAATTTTTTTACTTCTTTGCTATTACTTGCAAGAAGGATCAATGCTTTACTCATGTGTTGTTTTCATCCAAGTATATGGTGTGTAGATTGCACTGTTCGCACCGTGTTCTGCACACTCTGCTGATTCGCACCAGCAACGGTTATCTGTAGCTTCTCTAATTAGTTTATCTGCAAATGCCCATGCATGCTCGGCAAACTTTTCTGCGCCTACACCATCAAATTCTCTAATTTCAGCAAGACCTTTTTCTTGTAATTCATACATATCTGCTTTGTGTGGATCCGTAATATCAATAGCTACTTTATGATCAAAACTATCTTCTAACCATGCTTTAAGAGGTTTTAGCCCTCCAAAATCTACTGCCCAGTTTTTATTGTCTAGTTCACTACAACCAAATGTAAATTTAAATTGTAAACTGTACCCATGTAATAAATGACAATGCGAATGATCCGCATTGGGTTGACGGAACACTGCTGATAGTCCAATGTTATGCCCGTATGTTTTTGTGCTATAGTAAGCCATAAAGTTTCTCCTGTTAGAATTAAGTTAATGTTAAGTATATTATACTTGAATTTGCATGGTTTGTCAATTGTTTTTATTGATGTTTTACTGAATTATATTTGTCAACATTTAGCTTCCAAATATTTTGTATTTGATACCAAACTTCTTTTTGTTCTACAAAGTCAACTACGCCTAATTTGCATAGTGTGTGGAATAATTTATTAACTTTATTCATTTTTCCACTAGCATCGTGGTTAACATTTGTTGTTATGTAAAGGGGGTTATTGCCTGCAAAGTCTATTTGCATAGGTAGTTGATCTGCAAAACAATAACTTTGCATATGATACCTGTTTAATCCGCAAGGTCTTGTTGCTAATTGAGCACCTCTGAACAATACTCTAAAGCCATCTTCAAAGGGATGTATGCCACTTACACTGATAATCTCTTTCAAGTCGTCAGTGTAAGTAACAAACCATGCGCCACCTGTTTCCAAGCACCACTCCCATTTCATTAGTTTAAGACTTTTATTGTTTAAAAAGCCTTTTTCTTCGCATTTATCAATAAACGTCATCAGCTGTTGATTAGGTTCACTCATTCTTTGTGTTATCATATTAGTTTACACCCTGAATGTAATTATTTTAAAACTGTTACTATAACTAACTATACTGCTGAAACAAGAGTATGTGTTGTTCCTGCTTTAGTTACGTCAGCTACCGCTACCATGTGAGCATCGTGCGTAGCTTCATCTACATATGTTAAAACTATCTGAACGCCATTTTTAGCTTCATTCAAAGTCATTGTTCCAGTGCAAAATGGAATATTTTCAGTGCCGCAAGGGCCGTGTGCTGCGATCCATGCCGCAGTATCTGCATAAACGTCACCGTTGTCTGCTACTATATTGCTTGTTTTTACGAAAGCCATGTTATTTCTCCTTTAAAGGTATCATCTGATACTTGTTGTATTATACTACATTATTTATGACAATCTGTCAAGTAGTGACAATCTGTCAAGTCGCTTGACAAAGTCGATAAATACGTATATAATAATATAATAGATGATTGGAGACATATTATGAAAAATTGGTTTAATTGGGGTCATTTACGAATGGCGGAGAAGTATAGCGGTGGTTTAAATGAACATGCTGTAGTATTATACTTCAAACATATGTATAGTGGTTTTAGAGAAGCTGGAAAACAGTTGTTACTTGCAGTTGCTAGCATTATGCATGCAATATTTCCACCATTATTTGATTTTAAATTACTTGATATAGTAATTAATCAAGCAATAGGATTACACAAATACTTACCAAATCACCCATTATGGAAAAAATTAAAAGATGAACTTAACAAAAATACTAAGTGATGGATGCACAGTTAATACAAGTGGTACAACTGGTACTCCTAAGGCTATCTATCAAAGTCCATTAAAAATACATTATGCAAATAAAATAGCATTGCGGGTTCAGAACATTACAAGTGAAAGTAAAATTCTTACAGTTTGTACATTGGATCACGTAGGTGGATTATTTGCCCAAACGTTGCCTGGAATAAGTGTTAACGCACATGTAGATATAGAACAGTTTAATCCGTTTAAATGGGTTGGAAAAATTGTTAAAGATGGTTATACACATAGTCACTTAACTCCTAATATGGCTAGAGCTATTATGGCTACTAAAACATTTAAAAATGGACTTAACTTAAATGGCATAACAATTATGTGTGGAAGTGATATAGTACCTAGCTTTATTATTAGAGCATTTACTGACCAAGGCGCTACATTTATTGCTAATTGGGGAATGAGTGAAGTAGGTCCTGTAGCTATTAATAAGACATATAACAAAGGTGATTATATACATGCTACTGAAAACAGCATAATGGGAGATACAATTTATTGTGATACAAAGATTGTTGATAGTGAATTACATGTTAAGGGTAATATTTGTGTATATGACGATTGGTTCTCTACTGGCGATCTAGTAGAATATAAAAATGGAACATATTGGTTCCTTGGAAGGAAAAATGCGTAAATTAAAAGATAAACATATATTTATTAGCTTCGAACAAGGAGCTAGAGGACATAAACTAGCTAGAGTTCTAGCAACCATGCCTTGTATGCATTGGTATAGTTGTCCAGAAAATGGAATTAATCCATGGAATGTAGCAACACCAGGTGATTATAGTAGTCAACGTAAAGCGAGTAAATATCATTTTGATAGGATAACCCCTAAAGGAAAACTGCCACCTACACACGATTATGTAGAGAAGTATATGCCTAACGAGAAACACTATTATAAATTATTTGATGAGTTGTTTGCTGAAGCAGGCGGTGAAGATATTATTAACAATGGCAAGCGAGTAATTTATTGTACTCATAGTATGCCTAATAAGATATTAGAATATTTTCCTAATAGTTTAGTTTTTAATATTATACATGATCCAACAGTTACTACAGAACGATACATGAATATCGTTACTAAGTTTCCAGGATATGTTAAACACTACGGAGTTGTGCCAGAAGATAATGAATATTTACAATTCTTAAAAATCCTACATCGTAGAAAAGAAGACCTAACTGTAGCTGATGTTTGGGCGTTTGAACGAAAGAAAAAGTTTTATGATCCAAGTATGGAAGATAAACTTAGAAAAGAAGTATTTGCTAAAATGTTCTCTAGCAACATATTTCGTAAAGCAGTTGAAAACGAAAGAGTACTTAATATTGATTCAACAAGAAAAGTTGATTATAAAGAACTAAAAAGTTGGTTGGGATCGAAAAGACTAACTTAAAAAAGTACTGTCCGGTCCGGCACCAGTATTTCTAATAACCTCTACTACTTTCCCTCTATTATTAAAATTAAATTCAGTTGAACCTATCTGTATATGATCGTGTTGCATATCTTGCCACGCATCAATAGCATATGATCTCCATTGATTTTTGTGTTCTAGGAATTTGTTCCCCTCACTGAATCTCATAAACTGCCAAAACTTGTTAGTATACGTATGCTTCCATTCCCATTCGTGATCGTAATGATGTGTTCTTATGCAATCAGCGTCTAGCTTTGGAAATGCTGGGTATGTTTCTATTTGAAGCTTTTCAAGTGAATTAGGATTAACGTGGAATTCTTTATGAGCAGTTCTTCTGTCTTTAATTAAGAAACAATCACCTGGTGGCTGAAAGCCTGGCTCATCAAAGTGAATATAAATTGTTTTTAGTTTTTCAAAACCACATAACCACAGTGCCATAAGTCTACCACTTCCAGGATGTACTCTGTATCGCTTATGCCATGGTTCGTGTAATATTTGTGGATTATATGTTAGTTCGTTGTACTGTATTGCTTCTACTAAGTAAAATAATTTACTTACATCTTCTAGTACATCTCTGTATTCCATGTTGTTATCTATTAAGTCGGCATCTGCAAAACTCATTACACTTTCAAATGGAAGCTGTCTATATTCTTCTAATTTTTTAACTATGTCATACAACGGTGAATGTAAAATATTCCAATCAACATAACTAGACGCAAGAAACCCACCTAGTTTTTGATGATTTGTTAGCCAATGATCAAACATGAACTGTCCTGTTAAATCTTTTAAGTATGAAGTTTTTGCTGTCATGCATTATTCAGCCAATATTCCAGCTATGTTAGTATGCCAATCATCTCCTGGATGGTCGTTATCTCTAGCTAGTGGAAACTCCTCTTTTGGTAAATCGTATATTGTAGCTTGATGCAATTTAATATTATTGACTACACAATATGAAGTTAATAACATTTTATTCTTTTTATAGTTGTAGTCGTCTGCACTATCGTTCATTAGTGTTGCATAGCTACTAACCCATGTTGGGTTGCTTAGTTCTTTTTTAATTAGTTCGTTTGATAAGTTTCTAAACTTAGATAACCCACCTGTTTCTTCAATATGTTCTCTACGTTCTTTAAACGTCCATAATACGTAAATTGAGGTTGGTTTAAACGTTTTACAATATGTTATTGCCAACCTTGCTATTAAATCATTGCTAGCACCGTTAATACCGCAATTTACAGCTTCTAAGAGGCCTGGCCAATGCTTATTAACCCCATATCCAAATGTATAACTACAGCCAAATGCTGCGGCCCATCCTTCGGCAGGAACAAGTCTGCCTCTGTAACGCCAATTATTAATATAATAATCTACACTGTGTTCAGTAAAGCCCGGAGCACATCCTAATTTTTGTTCACCTTCATCAAGCCAATGTTTCTTTCCAGGATCATCATGTCCTAATGTGAAGGTACTGAACCAATCTGATTCAGTGTAACGTGCTTCTTTGAAGTCAGTGTGCTTCAATCTAATCCCACCTATAAAATATATGAGAACCTATTTGTGTAACCTTTGCCATGTCACGACTGCCTACCCAATATGGCATGACTGAAGTAGCATGGTAATGAGTAGCCCCTTCTGTGATATCCACAATAACATCTGTTTCATAATAATTACTAAGAACTAAATGTGCAATTTCTTTCGCTACATATAATGAGGCTTCGTCATGCATTGTATCTGCTCTTCCATCACAATACCAGCTGAACTGACATTTATTACGTACTGGATAAAACACACGGTCTTCTTCTAGTAATTGTTTATGTTGTGCAGTTGTCCAACTCTCTTTTATCGGGCCTTCTTTAACAACTTCACAAATTGTATCTGGGTAACGCCAATCATTTACACGATTCATTACTACCATAGTCGTAGCATACATACCTGCGTATCCGTCACTACGTGCTTCGTGGTACATATTCTCTGTCAGACATGCTGCATCTTCCAATGCATAATCTTCAAGTATAATTCCCATATCAAGAAGATAAATGTCATTACTGTCAATGATTGGAGACCTTGGAATCTCTCCAGTTGTATCAGCAGCCAAATGCGGCGCTGGCCAAACAAGTAATGCACATGCAATAATAGCTCCAACATTCCAACTTGTAAATAATGTTAACGTTAGTATTTTCATCATATTTTTATCTCTTTTGTTAGTTTATACTATGTATTATACAGCAAGATGTATCGGTTGTCAACCGAATTAGTCAATAAAAAACCCCTGTCGAAACAAGGGTTTTCGTTAATATTACTTAATAAATTAAGCAAGATTTAGTCACGATCAAATAATTTCCACAAAACTGCTGCGGCAATAAGACCAGTCAGTCCAGCTGCGCCAAGTTGGCCAACTATTCCGATTACAGTTCCAATAACATCACCACCTAAGAAAGGTACTGATCCACCGAATACTATCTGTAGAACGATTGCAAGACCAATTAGCATTACGCCAATATCCATTGCACCATGAACTACACTTTTGATTTTATCTAACATAGTTATTTCTCCTATTATATTTCGTAACCAATTCTAAATCTGTTCGTTACTTTGCTTCAGCGGTTACATCAACTGAGCACTCTCCCTTATGGAAACCTTAATAAAACTGGAATTCCATCGTTTACTTCTAGCCCATCTACGCTAGTAAAGTAAACTTTTTTTAATCAATCTATGTATTTACTTCTTATTACACCTAAGATAAACTGGTGCTTTATTGTAAGTAAACCTCATCAAACTGAGCTTCTGCAGCAACTTCTGCCATCCATTGTATCTGCTTAGTTTTTAAATGGGGAGATTTCTTTGTTAGTATCTCTACCCATTCTTTTGTTAATCTTTTTAGGATTAACTCTTTAGTCTGTTGTAATTTGCTCATAACTTTTAATATCTTCCAAGCATACAAAAATATTAGATTTGCTTGGATTTTCTACTGCTACCTGATCAAGTGCTATTGTACATTCAATCTCATTTGAAAAGTCACTAACTGGAACAGTTAGTATGTGTGGGGTTGTTGGGTTAATCATTACTAATATCAACAGCCAAGATTCCATGGTGTGTTCCCTTTTTTTAAATGTTATGTATTTTCTTTTTTTGTTTTAAGGTTGCAGCAGATTCTTCAATCTCTAACTTACGGGCTGCAATAAACTCGTCAACTGCTACACTATCTTCGTAGTTCTTAATAATTAAACTATCATTTATATTTTGTTTAGTTATAAGTCCCAACTCCATCCAGTCATTTAGCATATCTTCAAATGGAATATTTTTAGATTTTGACCAACGTAATACTGTAAATTGACGCATGCGATCACTAAACTTATGTGTGCTTGCATACTTCTTTACAAGGTTATTCATTGTATCTGATGCCATCTCATCTGTATAAGAATCATCAAATAGTTTTTTTAATTCAGTACGAGCATTACCCGTCCACGTCTTATCTTTACCAAATCTTCGTATCATTCCCATAGTATTCTCCATTTATGAAAAAGTAATTCCAAAAAAGTTGTTTAACTTGCTGTTAACAACATTCTCAATTGAATCTCTACCACACGTACATGCTTCAGTTAAACCAAACATATCGTCGCCTGCTGGTATAATATCTTTAACTGTGTATTCTATATGATCAACAGCCATATCAACTCGATTCATAGCATCTTGTTCACTAAGTGCGTTAACAAACATGTTATCAACATGTGAACAACTTGCATTAGAAGGGCGAACTCCAACCATGTACTTAGTTTTAAAACTGTTTAAAAAAGCTCTTTTATAATGTGTCATTTATATCCTTCCTTTATTGTTTATATACTTATATTATACGGCAAGATGTCTTGTTTGTCAACCTTTTGACAGGTGGTTAAACCGTTGCTGTAACAACGATCTAAGATTTATTTTAATTTATTTTACTTTTTTTACCTAAATTTTAGGTATTTTAGCCCCAATTTTTAAAATTACCATCAGTTTCATTCTCAAGATAGCCACGCACATATGATTGAATTTCAGAATTTGTCATATTTTCTTTTTCTATTCGTGTGCCTCTGTGAGTTCCGGTAGGAAAGTAGTGCGGATTAGATCCACGTCTATAATAACTATCGGCACTTCCTCTATCGTACGGGCCACCATGTACTTTATCATCTTCCATAACTTTATCAATTTCGGCTTGTATATCTAACCCTACTTCTGTAACCATATTGTATTCCTTATATTGATTGATACAACATGCATAATAGCGCAAATGCTATGACAAGTAGTACTCTCACCATTATCCAATTATGTATCTTAATTATCCATTTCATACTATTAGTATATAACAAGAACTCTTACTTGTCAACCTAATATTACCATTCAAATAGATCTGTAAATGTGTTTTTAGCAGATGCTTTATCTAGGTCCCATTTTAACACACCTAATAAGTTTTCTAGCTTTTTAGTTACAACTGTGTATTCCATATGATCATCATCAAACGGAAGTGCCTTAAACCATTCAGGGAGTCGGGTTTCATCTGTGGGATAACCTACACTTGTAAAGCCCATTGGATTATCTTTTAACCTACATACAACAGTTTTCATACCATCTGTAATTTCGTTAGCATAGTTATCACTGTTAATCTGACGTAACTTATTCCAATTAAGTGCAGCTGTAACGTGTCCTGGCATTGCTGGTTTTTTAACCTCTGCAACACTCTTGCCTGTTTCTTGCGCTCGTTTACGATCCTTATCATACCTTGCCATTTTGCCACGATAGTTTGTTAGATTGTTAACACGCTTTGGACTACCTTTTTGCCAGCTAGCTTTTTCTCTATACTCTCCGCGGAACTCAATAATACGTTTAAGTATTTCTTCTTCTTCAGTTCCAGTTAATACTTTAAGTAATAGCTCGCTTAAAAAGGCTTGCATCCAAGGTGGTGTATCACTGCGCTTTAAGTCTAAGCCCATTGCTTTAATGTAACCAGCCTTGCCATCTGTATCTTCACGCTTGCCTTCGTTGTCAAACACTAGCATTGCATAACGCTTCTTTGTAATAAACAAGCCTGCACTTCCGACCATTTCTCGCCCTGCGGCAATAATACTACCTAGCTCAAGTGTTGTGTGAAATGTTCTGCTCATAAAGCCTGGAAATGTTTTACTTACTTCTTCGCATACTGCATCATAGTAAGCAATAATATTATCTCTGCCCCAGTCTATTTCACCTTTCTTAATTTGTTCTTTTAGCATAGGATACGCACTAAAGTATGTGGAATCAGTATCACCGTATACAATTGCATCGCCTTGATGATCATACACGCCTGCCATAATTTGATTAATTTCAGCAGCCATATGTTTAGCAATGCTACGCCCTGTTAGTGTTGTACTTTGTCCTAGTCGACTATCAAAGAATCTACTACCTGGATTAAGTAACGCACCATATAATGAGTTCAAGTTAATCTTTTTAACCAACTGTCGTTTATCCCAATATGCAAATTCATCACCGCCTTTTTCACGTGCATCACGTGCTTTAGCTTGTAGTTCTTTACGTTCAGCATACCAACGTTCTAGTAATCCAGGAATAATACCTTTTTTCTCATGTGTAAAGATTGTGCCGTTAGCACTAATAATCCAAGGTTGTCCACTGTTGAACACAATCTCGTAGATCTCTGCGCCAGTCGCTTCAAAACTAGTTCCATCTTCAAAGTCGAGATGTAAGATTTCATCAATGTCTTTATTAATTACTAATTCATATTCCTTGCATGCAAACTTTCCTTCCCACGCCTCTGCAACTGTACGTGCATTTTCAATCATTTCTTTAGTGTAAGTATGCCGTACCTGCCCAATAATAGTTTCAGTACTCATATTACAACTACGCAATATACTAGGATATAGCGAGTTAAGGTCAATACTGCCTACGTCTTTGTGTATACCTTTTTTAGGTGTTGCAACATATGCACCAGCGGCTTGTGTTACATCTTTATCGTAACGCTTGTCAGGAACAATTAACCCTTGTATGTGTGCTTCGTTCATAATAGCTTGGTCTGTTTGTGCAACAGCACCCATTGTTGTTTGTAACAATACTGTGTTAGAATGTGCTAGTACATTAGCTAAGTCAATAAACTGTAGCTTCTTATCTAGTTTTACAAGCAAGTCAACATCTTGTCTAGAGTATGCAATAAACTTCTCAAAGTCATTATTAAACAATTGGTCCAGTGTACCTTCGTATTCTACTTTACGCTCGCCAAGTTCGTATTCACCAATTGCATCCAACGAATAACTATGCATTTCATGATATGTGTACTTACGATAAAGTTGCATGTAATCCATATGTACACGCCCAATTGTATCGTAGGTCTGATTCTCTGCACCAAAGCGTTCAAATCTACGTTCCCTAGGAAACTTATCCCATAAACAGAATTTACGTGTATGGCTTTTACTTAATACACGAGCTACACGATTTACCATGTATGGAATATCAAAGCCTTCACTGTTCCAACCAGTTAGGATGTCTGCATCATCAATAAGATCTAAAAATGCTTCAAGCATATCACGTTCAGTTGCAAACAACATAGTGTTCTCAAACTTATTAGTAATTTCTTCTGCTGCATCGTGTGTTAATGTCTTAGGCGCAATTGCAAGACAAATAGTTGTATCCATCCAACTGTTATGTAAACTAATTGCTGTTACTGAATGAAACGGATCTTCTGGAGGCGCGAAGCCTGTTTTCTTGTCAAAGTCAGTCTCAATATCAAAGAAACAAACATTAAGATCTGGCACACTAGTAGGATCATAATTTTCTGCAAACGTTTTAAATACAACGTTTGTATCACTTTCATACAGTCCTTTGTGTCCGTGTATTTTCTTTTCAGTGTTAAACTTCTTACTTGTATTACATACAACACGTTCTAGCTTTTCGCCGTAAATGCTTGTATGTTTGCCACGTGCATCTCTGTAGTAAAAGGTATACTTTGCAGGAATTTCTTTGTACTCTCGTCTACCATTTACACGTTCTACAACATGTACAATATCTTTATCTTTGTTATGAAATGCGTCTACGTAACTCATGCTTTTATCCAATAAGGTTCTAATTCGGGTATATAGTTTATTATACTTGTTTTTCTGTGTTTGTCAAGTATATCAGTGGTTTTACAGAAGAATTTCCAGTCATCTATGTCTTCTTCTGTACGCTCTATTCTAAGAGAATGTATCAATGCTGTTAGTGTTGGGTAATTAATTTCTATGAAATTTGCTAGTTCTTTTTTATACTCAACATCAGGATGTACACTCATACGCAAGTATCTAGGAAATGCTAATGGACTATTAAATAATTGATGATGCTTAAAATGTTTACTAGCCCATTCTAAGTATTCTTTAATATTATATACGTTGAGCAATTGTGGGGTATATGAAATAGCAGTTTTAAAATATTGAGAAACTGTTTCAATTCTATTTTGTATTTCATCTCCTTTGTATTTTCCAAATGGAGTGCTTGGGCGTATATATTCGTATAACTTATTAGCACCATCTAAACTTATAATAAGCAACGTATCTAATTTCTTTAGCTTTTTAACTGTATCTTCTTTTACTAATGTAAGGTTTGTTATGATTTTTAGCTGTCCTTTGTAATTGTGTTCGATTAATTTATCTAGTAAATAATTGAATTGAGGAGTGTAAAAAGGTTCGCCTCCACTAACATCAATTAATCCAGCATTAAGAAACTCTACTAAATTATCATCAACTACGCTATCTGATAGTCCATATTCTCTTCCTTTTGGATTAAAGATTGCTCTGCCAACTTCATCGCCCAATGCTTTGTCTAATACTTTAGCATCTTTATACCAGCCTGTACTGCGGTGCGGACTACACATTGTACATCTAAGATTGCATGCATTGCTAAAATCTATTTTAATCTTTCGTAGTTTACCTGGTTGTTGCTCAGGAAACATTTCAATAAATTCTTCATAGTTTGAATATCGCATACTGCCTGTAGTAGATGATTCACCACTAACACATAATTCACATCCAGTAGGTAAAATATTATTAACTGTTTGTCGTTGTGCTAGATAATACTCGGTTCCTTTGAAAGCTTCTTTAATAGTCATATCTTTAATATTGCCAACAAACCCCTTGTGTATACAACAAAAGCCAATACGGCCTTCTTGGTCAACGTGTACTTCATTATGCGGACTTACGCAATATGTATTATCTACTGTTGGTTTATTTTCTAAAGACATAGACACCTTCAAACTTTTCCCTTCCTTCTAATTTATTATTACCTGCACCTGGTCTTGTATTTAACATCATTTTAATAGTACTAGTATGCTTAAACCCGATCTTTTCAGCAGTTTCAATCCATTTGTCTACTACTAGTACAGGTTCTTTTTGACTGTATGTTTTATAGTCTGCAATGTTTGTTGCAAATATTCCATCATCATTTAAACCTTTGTATATACTTTGCATAGTAGGCGCAACATATCCTTCAAACCATTCATCTAGTGTAGTGTAGTTTACCATACACTGTGTAGGCTCATCACTATATTTTTCCAAGTTAAAGTAAGGCGGGCTACTAAATGCTAAATCAATATCTTCACTTTGATAGTCTTCGCTTGTGCTACATACAATTTCACTGTCACTATTTAAAAAACTATCTAAATAGTTTAAGTAATCAAATGTTTCTGTATTAGGATCTGTGCCAACATAAGTGTAGCTCATGTTACTACTGCTTATGCCAAGTAGCCTTCCACCGTAACCACAGCTATAATCGTAAATACGACCCCATAGCACCGGGCATAAATGTTCTACAATAGCCCGTGCATTTTGTGCTTTAAAGTTAGTAACGTTCTCACCTGTAACAAGCTCTAAGCTTCTACGCATTGCTGTAGGATATATTAGCTTGTTGCCTTCACGAAATTCAAAACAAATGCGTATAGCACGTTTAAGTTTTTTATCATCATGGAACCTGTCCATTAAACTATTTGAACCTCTGCCTTTAGGTTCTGCTGTTTGCATGTTTGTAAAGATAAACCTGTTAAGTGTTTGCCCTGCGTTGTTGCCTAATCCTATTCTATTACCTTCAACATTATTGTAGGACCGTTTTCTAAATGAACCAACTGCTTCTTTAATTCCTTGCTCGGTGAAGTATATAATAGGAACAAGACCTCTACTGCGATACAACTCAAACACACGTTCAATAGTACCAGTGGGATCTGCATCATATACTTCTTTAGTGAATGTATCAAATTCTGGGTACAAGTCTTCGTATCCAGTAAACTCATCAGCAAAGATGTGTTCAGACTTAATGCCCCAGAATTTGTGTATACGCTCTATCACGTGTTACTGACTCAGCATTAATTTAAGAATGCCAGTTGAGTAGATAAAAACTGCTACGCCA
>Ga0209383_1001384_pt1 | contig 15181 bp, 14 predicted proteins | sample CoawatmetaG02DNA_FD_187510 | JGI IMG/M metagenome (GOLD analysis project Ga0209383, IMG submission 187510) | Marine microbial communities from the West Antarctic Peninsula - Coastal water metaG029-DNA (SPAdes) (version 2) | ecosystem: Environmental > Aquatic > Marine > Coastal ... | reverse complement strand
TGAAACCTTCAGTTCTTTTCATTGTGTAAAGCTAGCTTAAGCAGACTTCTGTTTAAAAAAGCCTGCTTAAAATATAGATTAGTTATTCTTTTTGGACGAAATCCTCAAGTGTAACCGCAGCTACGTTTGGTGTCACTGAAGTGTCAGTATCCACTACCATTGTTTTAATTGTACATCTTCCACCGGAAGCACAATTAATAATTGTTTGTCCTTCTACAGGAGCACCAGAACCAGAAGCTAAATCCAACTGTTGTGTGTATGGATTTTTAAATCCACCCGCTTTTAAATGATCACGCATTGGTCCCGTGTGAAACGCTGCTGTACCATTTGAGCCTGAACAATCAACTTGTTGGGTTGTTCCATCAAGCTTATTATATGTGAGTTTTGTTGTTCCAAGAGAACATTTTGCAAATTCCGCAGCCATATAGCTAACAACAGCCTTGTGTGTTGATGTTGCAGCATTCTTTTTGGAAGTTCCCAAGAAGCCATTAAAGGCAACAACACCAACGGCAGCCAGGATTCCAATAATTGCTACAACAACTAATAATTCAATTAGAGTGAAGCCTTTTTCATTATTTTTTTTCATATAAACTAGTCCTATTCATAATTAATTTGAAAGTCAGTCTACATCTTAAGCCCAGTAATTCAAGAAAAAGAATGCGAATTATAATTTACATGGATTCAAATATTATTTTTTGATTTTCTTAGTCTACAATTGATATAAGTCGTTAAAAACACTATATTTATACAAATTTAAAAAAAATATGGCTATATTCCTATTTATTTGTTGCAGTGTATCCTTAATAACTTTGTTCTTAATTATTTATGCATTTACACTGCCTTTTTTTCCTGATGAATGGAGATCAAAAGTTAATAGCAATCCCCAGTCACTAAATCCTCGATATAACAACGAATCAATTACAGGTATTGTTATAATCCTATTTTCGGCTGTGGCTTTAATTGGTTGGATTTCCTATTTATATCTTTATTTATTTTAGTTACTTAACCAATAGCAGAACCAGCATTAAAAATCGGCATGTACATTGCTAATAATAGTGTACCAACTATAGCTCCAATAATTACCATAGATAAAGGCTCTATCATTACAGATAAGTTTTTAATCACACTATCAAACTCTTCTTCATAATAGTTAGCTATTGATGTAAACATTTCTTCAAGATTTCCAGTTTTCTCACCTACAGCAATAAGTTGAGAATAAGTAATTGGAAACACATCTTCTTTTGCAACAAGTTTCGACATATCCTCACCTGAGAACACTCCACGCTTTACATTGTTTAATGCTGTAACAAAATGCACGTTAGTGGTTGAGGACATTGCTATATCTAAAATCTCTAAAACATCAACACCAGCAGCAAATAAATTTGCTTTTATTAAAGCTATTCTTGCAATAGAAGCTTGAACAATAATTGGTCCAAATAATGGAAGTTTTAAAGAAATTTTGTCAATAAAGCTTTTAAAACCAGTGCTATTTCTAAATGCCCAGACAAAAGCTGAATACAAAATAAAAATTATTGCAACTGTTGATATCCCTCCATAGCCAGTAATAAAATCATTTGCTGAAATTAAAAAACGAGTTGGAGCAGGCAATTGCACACCCATACCACCATACATATTAGCAAACACGGGAACAACCTTCCATATCATAAATACGGTTACAAGTGTGGCAATTGCAAAAATTATAAGAGGATATCTCATGGCACCTGATATTTCAGATTTAATTTTTTCGCGTTTTTCTAAAATCTCTACAAGCTTGTCCAAAAAAATGTCTAGCTTACCACTGGTCTCACCGGCCTTGATCATGTTGACATAAATATTATCAAAAATTTGTGGATGGCGTTCAAAGCAAGTAGATAAATCACTTCCACCCCTTAAGTCGGTAGAAACTTTATTAATTATGGTTTTTAACTTTTTATCTTGCACTTGATCATGTGCCATTTGCAATGAATCTAAAATTGGTAGTCCTGCACGTGCCATTGTAGCAAGCTTTTTGGAGAACATGACAACCTCTTTTGGTTGAATCTTAGAGAATCTATCAAGAAAAGAAGGTGCGTTTGGATCTTTTTCTTTTTTTACTGATTTCTGACCCTTGGCGGGATTTATTGCAGTAATGATTATTTTTTGTTGCCTAAGTCTATAAGCGGCTTCATCTTTGTTTATTGCCTCTATTATGCCCTCAGCATAAGTATTTTTTACTCCTGATATTCCCTTGTATTCAAAACTTGGCATAAAATATTTAACCTATAAACAACGTTCGTTGAAATTCTTCAAAACTTAAAGTTCCCTCTTTCAAATAATCAACTCCGACTTCCATCATAGGTTTATATCCGTCAGCTTTAGCTAATTCAGCAATTTCAATAACATTTTTTTCTTTTAAAATTGCATCTTGGATATTTGGAGTAATTTTTAAAACTTCATAAATTCCTCTTCGACCTTTGTAACCGGATTGATTACATTTATCACATCCTTTACCTTTATACAAAGTCATTTTTAAATCAATTTTAAACTGCTTTCGAATTAGAGGTTCAACAGTTGCATCTTTTTCTTTACATTCTACACAAATTTTTCTTGTAAGTCTTTGAGCAACTACAAGCTTAACAGCTGAAGAGACAAGATAATTAGGTATACCCATATTTACTAATCTTGTAATTGTATTTACTGAGTCATTGGTATGGAGAGTACTTAAAACTAAGTGGCCTGTAAGTGCCGCTTCAATAGCTATTGTTCCAGTTTCTTGATCACGTATTTCACCAACAAGAATTACTTCAGGATCTTGTCTTAAAAAAGTTTTTAAAGCTTTAGCAAAAGTAAAATTAATTTCATTTTTCATTTGTGATTGACTTATGCCCTCTAACTCATACTCAATAGGATCTTCTGCGGTCATAATATTTTTCTTTTCATCATTTAATTCACTTAATATGGAATATAGAGTAGTAGTTTTACCGCTACCTGTTGGCCCAGTAACTAAGACAAGTCCTTGGGTGGCACTAGTTGCTTCTTGTATGGATGCATATTCATCTGCACCAAATCCAAGATCATCAAAACTTAGAGATATTGCATCTTTTCTTAAAATCCGCATTACCACTCTTTCAAAAGAGCCTTGTACTGGCAAAAATGATACCCGAAGATCAAATTCAATCTTTCCATTATTGAAAGCAATTGCTCCATCTTGTGGTAATCTTTTTTCTTCAATTCTTGCGCCAGATAATAATTTTAAAATAGATACCACAGCTGAATATCTATCAGTTATTTCTTTAACTCTTTTCTTTTGAGCGATTAAAATACCATCAATTCTATAGCGTAATCTTTTAGATTTTCTAAACGACTCAATATGAATATCACTAACTCCTTTTTTATAAGCCTCTAATAAAATATCAGAAACAAATATTTCAGCTGCAGTTTTATCTCGTTCTGTGAGGATCTCTTCCTCTTTAACTTCTTCTTCTTCAGTTGCTTTTCTTAGTGAGCCAATAACTCCAACACTGCCTTCCTGCGTTGCACTTGAAATACCAAATTTAGCCAATAATTGTTCAAAATTAGACATGGTAACTAAAACCATCTCTACCTTCATGCTGGTAATTACTCTAATATTTTTCTCTAAAGATAATTTTGATTGATCACATATGGCGACTTTGAGAGTTGAACCATCTATTTCAAATGGGCAAACGTTATTAGTTCGTAAAAATTCTACTGCAAGTTTTGTCTGAATTTCTTCATCAATAACATCAGGAGCTACTTCAGCAAAATTTAAACCATAGCTTTCAGCAACAAATTTTGCTAACGAAAACTCGTCCATGATTTTTTTCTCAAATAGAATAGAGACTAAGGACTGGCCAGACTCATCGCTTAAAACGACATACTTTTTAAAGTTGTCATCCGATAATAGTCCTCGATTAACAGCCATAGAGGCTAACTCTTTTGCTGCTTCGTCAGTTATAATGCTCATATAATTATAAAATTTTTGGTGCTACAAACATATATATACGATTGTATTGATCGGAGTCATCTCTTCGCTTAAATGCATTTCCTATTATTGGAATATCTCCCAATCCTGGGGTCTTTTGAACAGAATCTGCCTCACTATTTTTATAGACCCCTCCAATAATTACTATCGAATTATCTGCAACTAATAGTTTTGTATTGATTGCTACAGTATCAATTGAAAAATTGCCATCAACTGTGTCAGTTCCTTTTTCGTCTGCATTTAATGAAATATTAAGAATTATATTACCATCTCCAACTATGCTTGGTGTGACTACAAAGTTAAGGGCAGCATCTTTAAAGGAAACTGTTTTCGATCCATCACTGCCAGTTGTTGTATATGGAAGTTGAACACCTTGCTTAACTGATGCTTCTTGGTTATTTAGAGTAAATATTTTTGGATTTGAAATAGTTTTTACAACTCCTGATGTTTCCAATGCTTCAATTTCTAATTGTAAATCAAAATCTTGTGCATCTAAAATTAAACCGAGCCCACCAGCAGATGCAAATTCGTTAAGTGATCCAACGGTGTTGAAACCACCAGCCATATCTGCAGCCATATCTTCACTGCCATCCTTACCTTGAGTACCTCCAATTGCTAGTCCTTTTCCATCTGGAGCTCTTCCTCGAAATAGAGTAGCTAATCGAGTACCCATGGCTTTTGTAAAGGTATCTTTTACAGTAACGACATAAGCTTCTATTAAAATCTGTTTAGTAGGAATATCAATTTGATTGATTAATTTTTCGATAAAATTTAGATCATCAGAACTACCTAAAACTATCAAAGATTTCAACCTATCATCTATAGTCATTTTTACTCTATCGCTTGAGCCTTGCCCTCCTGATTCACCACCTTCTCCAGCTGAAACAGTAGCATCCATATTTGCTAATACTTCCATAATTTGAGATTTTACTTTAGCTGGTTCAGCATAGTAAAGTTTAAATATTTCAGATCTTACTGGCTCAATAGACTTAGATAACTCCATTGATAGTCTTACTTCTGATTTTCTCTTTCTCTTATATTCTTCTTGGGCTGTTAAGACTTCTTTTGAATGAACTCTAACAATGTTAGCTGTTGGATTTAAAGTTAAAGCAATATTTTTTATTTCTAAAATTGCCTCTAGAACATTATCCCAATTTTCTTCAACTATTCTAGCTTTAACAGTTCCACGAACTTCATCACCAACTAAAATATTTTTTCCAGTAATGATTGAAAATGTTTGCATAACACTTCTAATGCTTACGTTGTCAAAATTTATTGATATTGGAAATGTTTCAGAGAAGTTTTTAGCTACGATTTTGGTATAATCTGTAATAATATTTTGATCTATAAAAATTCTTCTTGCTTTACTCTCATCTGTAAATGTATTTACTGGTCCATATTTAGAAGTTTCTTCAATTTGAGGCTGTTGCTCAGCAATAAATTCAGATGGCTGAAATGAATCAATTGCTGGAATTGGATTTGACGCACAAGAGTAAAGAGTCATACTTATCAATAAAGCTATCGATAGTTTTATTATACTACTCATTTTATGCCACCCATTGTAGCAGTCTGAGCGAGATTCGAAACTGGAATAGATATTTCGTCACCCGTGCTATTACCTAAAATAATATAGTCTTGTGAAATATCTCTTATAGTATGAAGATCATTACCTAATGGATCACCTAGAAAAACAAAAAAATCTTTATATCCCGGTAAACTTACAATTGCTATCGCGCCTTTAGCTGAAGTAATGACACCTTTAACAAAATACTTAGTAGGATCAAAACGAACCAATGGGTGAATATTATCATCAGGATTTGGCGAAGATGTTAAAGACATCTCTGACGCAGTACCACTACCATTAGCTGGTGAAGAAAAACTTCTAGAAAAAGGATCCTCAGCAAATGCAGAGGAGTTAAATGCTAAAACTAAAATAGATACTTTAATTATAATCTTGATCATATCTGTATACGTATATAATTCATTTATTTAATATTTTTTACCAATGAAACTGTTGCAACGGCAGTAACTCTACCACTTCCATCGTCAGTTTTCTTGATATCCTCTAATTCAATATTAACAATTTTTTCTTTTTTTGCTAATATATTTCTAAATTGTAAGTAATTTCCAAATGATCCATCAATTTTATAAGAAACGGTCATTTTATAGTATGCAATAGGATTACATTTTTCTCCTTGGCAGTCTGGATCTACTAAACCTATTTCCGGGCTTATCCCATCATTTGCATAATTTGAACCTTTTTCACACGGAATACTTGCTGATACTGGTGTATAATTGTAATTACTCTCTTCAGTGCCGTCATTAGACAGCCTTACCGGTATTTCTTCACCTCGTGTAATATCTAATATTCTTAATCCACTATTAATTGTTGCCTCAGTAAGTTCAGCATAAAAATTTTCAAATTCATCACTGCTCACAAAAAGACCACCTTTAAGAGTGCTTTCACTTTTCAAGACACCAATATTTTCCTCTAAATTTACAATCTCTGATTTGCAACTTTGTATTTGTTTTTTCCATTCAGTTACTTGGATAATTTGATTTTCCTGCTTATTCAAAACTGGTTTAAGTAAGAAAAAATAAGAACCAAAAACGATTACAGATAAAACAGACACAATAATGATTCTTTTAATAACCGTTTTATCTATCGGAGTTTTTTCTCCAGGCTTACCGTCTGGTCCTGAGGAATCTTTTTTCTTAAAAAGATTTCCAATATCAAAATCTAACATTCCAGCCAATTAATTTGCCTCACTTTCTGGATCTTGACTATCTTCATCTTCGAGTTGACCATCAATTTTTTCTATTTTTTCTTCTAAGTTTTTAGCATTCATTAACTCTGCTTTAACGCTTATGCTAATAACAAAAGATTTAATATTTGTACCTTCACCTTTTATAAATGATTTTTCTAAGAATACCTTACTAAAAACATCGGTTTTACGTATTCTATTTAAGTAGCTGATTACATCATTATCAGAAAGTGCCTCACCTTCTACTCTATAGCTTGAATCTCCATCAAAAGATATCGAATCTAGAGCGATATTAAATCCAGCCTTTTCTGCTAAATCAATTAATACTTTAGATGCTGTTCTTTGATTAGTAGTTGCTGTTTCAGATAGCTTTAGGCCACTTATTAGGTTGCTATTTTCACTTTTTAATTTTGCCATATCCATTTGAAGTTGGTCTAATTCTCCTCTAACGGAAGTATAGTCTACAAGTGAATCATTATTTGTAGATTTGTTATAAAAGAATGAGCCGGCAAACCAAATTGAAACAAGTACTAAGAAGCCAATTATTCCAATTAGGACAAAGCCTGATAAAAATTTTGCTTTTTGTGATCTTCTAACACCATCGCGATTTGGAAGCAGGTTAATGTTATTAACACCTGTAACTTTTTGATAATATCCAAAAATATCTAGTTTTCTTGTTGCAAGTCCGGCAACAGCCGTAAAGGCTGATATATTATCTGTAGCAGTAAGCTTTGCTTCAATATTATCAGGCACTTTCATGTTATTGAATGGATCTAGTAAAACAATAGTAAGATCCTTCATCTTTTTCGACAACTCTTCTGTAAGTTTTTCAATGCTTGCTGATGCTGAAACAATAAATAAATTTTGTACTTTTTCTGTTTTGAAACGAGACGAATAAGATTCAAGGTTTTGTTTAATTTGCATTGCAAAACGATCTACCACTTGATCAAGCATTGCTTGGTCAGTCACATCACTTGCCATAAATTCTTTGTCTTTTGCGCCGACAAAAATATCATTAACAAATGGATTTTCACCTTTTAGGATCAATAAATAATTTTCATAATTACCAATTTCAAGAATAGCAAGAGGAGCTTCCGTAAAGGCTTTCATATTTTTTGTTTCAAATGCATTTCTTAGAGCAAAACAACGAACATCTAGAACAACTGGGGTTAAATTTGCATTTTTAACAATATCTACATATTGATTTACATCTTCAAGTTTAGAGGCCACAAATAGAACATCCATAACGTTTGCAGCGTTATCTTTTCTAATGGTTTGATGAAAAATTGAATATTTATCTACTGCATCAGGAAGTTGTGTAAGGTTTTCCCATAGTGAATCATATTCAATAGCTCTTTTCATTTCATCTTCCGTCATTAAAGGCATTGTAATGACTTTGACAATTGAGCTGGATACTGGCAATGAAACAGCGGCATTGGTTGTTGTGAATTTACCTGATTTGTAAGCTTCTATTATTTCCTCTGAAATCTTGGTACCACCTTTTTTGATATCATCAATACTATCAAGATGTCTGTAAGATAGCTTTTCAACAACCCAATCATCATCTTCTTTTTTTGATAGTTGAGCTAGCCTAATACTTGTTGGAGTAATATCTACTCCTATAACCTCTTCTTGTTGTACAGAGTACTCACTTAGCATTGATATTATCTGTGAAGATACCCTAGATATTAATGAATCTGATGCAGAAGCTTTATTTTTAGAAATACTATTTGAATTTTCTGACTTACCAAAAGGCCATAGTTTACCAAGATTGGATAATGGTTTAGTTATTCTAGAAAAGTCAGCCATAATAATAATTTACAATACTATCTTCTTAAAAATATTACTTACTTATTTTAATTAGTTGTATAATATGAAGGTGTTATTTTATTTTTCAAGATGAATTTATTAATTTAAAAATTAACATACAGTTTTTTTATGCACGATACCATAGTTGAAATATCTAAAATTGACGGTGTTTCTGACATCCACATACATACTGGACTTCCAATAGCCGTAAGAAAACATGGAAATATCGAGAAAATTGAAGATAAAATCCCTAAAAAAGCAGAAGTAGAAAAGTTTATTAAGGAAATATTATCTCCATCTCAACAAGATGCTTTAGCTAAAGACCTTAGTTTTGACTGCAGTTTTGCTGTAAATAACATTCGTATACGGTGTAATATATTTAACAGTTTACATGGGCCAAGTTTAGCTCTTAGAGTTTTAGAAGAAAACATAAGAGAGTTTGAGGATGTTGGCTTTCCTCCAGTTATTGAAAAAATATTGAATAGCGATAATGGTTTAGTGCTAGTTACCGGTCCTACCGGATCAGGTAAATCTACAAGTTTAGCTGCCATGATCAATTATCTTAATCAAAATAAATCTATGAATATTATTACAATTGAAGATCCAATTGAATATATTCATAAAAATAAAACTTCTATTATATCTCAAAGAGAAGTTGGTGAGCATACTTCCTCTTTTGCCTCAGCGTTAAGAGCTGCGCTTCGTGAAGACCCCGATGTTATTCTTGTTGGCGAACTAAGAGATATCGAAACCATTACCCTTGCTTTAACTGCAGCAGAAACAGGTCATCTAGTTTTGGCAACTCTTCATACTAATGGTGCCCCTAATACAATTAATAGAATTATAGACGTTTTTCCAGGAGATCAAAGACCTCAAGTTCGTCAGCAACTAGCAACAACTCTAAAACTTGCAGTTACTCAACGTCTAATTAAGACAATTGATCAAAATGGAAGAGTTCCCGCATTTGAAGTTATGGTATGTAATAATGCAGTTCAAAACCTTATTCGTGAAGACAAAGTTTTTCAAATTCCTAGCATGATGCAAACAGGCGCAGCTGAAGGAATGATACGTATGGATGCTTTTATTGATCAACTTAAAGCGAATGGCATCATTGGGTATGACGAAGTCTAGAAACACGTCAAAAGGATTTACACTTTTAGAACTTTTAGTTTGCCTTGCAATAATAGGTATAGTTGCGGCAATTTCAGCTCCTAATTTTGCAAGCTGGACCAAAACACGCATTGTAAAAAAAGAATTGGCGTCTCTTGAGTCTCTTATTGATTACAGTAAAGTAACAAGCGTGAATAAATCTAGAAAGTTATTATTAGAGCTATCTTCCCCTAATACGATTCAAGTTTTTCAATTAAAGAATAATACCGCAGCTCTTGAAGAGGAGAATTTAAATACAGCTTCTTGTTCAGCAAATGCTAATTATGAAGCAGTGACAGAATATCCTACTCCAATTACGTTCGAGTCTACTTTAAAAGCCAAGCACACAAATACTGCTGCAGCTGGAACGGTAGGTTCCTATCCAAACACGGCTAGTATCATGTGTTTTTTTGCAGATGGAACTTCAACAGCTGGTGGATTTGAATTAGAAAAAGATTGTTACGAATATCGAATTGATGTTTGGCTCACTGGATTTTATAATAAAGAAGTAAATACAAATTCAACATGTTCAGGAGCCGACACATGGATCGAACGAAATTAAATAAAGGTCAGCTTGGATTGAGCTTGCTTGAAGGTATGGTTGCCGCAGCTGTTGTTGGTATTGGATTTGTAGCGGTGTTTAGTCTATCTACATTTTCTACCAATATTTTAATGAGCTCTATAGATAGAGAAAAAGCAAGAATGCTTACTTCAATGATTATGGAAGATTTATTAACTGACCAAAGTACTATCAATAGCTGTGCTAATGTATGTCCTTATCATGACATGGATTTTAGAGTAACAAACTCTGCTGACACAACTTCTGCTAAAAAGCAGACCAAGTGGCATGGTCATGCTAATAAACTTTTTGGTGCACCTTCTGTTGCAGATAAACGTCTAATTAGTTTTGAAGAAACTACGGCTGCAACTGGTGTCTTTGTTGTAACTATTGAAATTAATTCAAGAAATGGAAGAGCTAAAAATACTTTTAAGAGGACTATAAATGCCTGGGCACCTTAAAAACGGTTTTAGTTTAGTTGAAATGCTCATTGCACTTGCCGTGAGTTCCATCATCATTGCAGCAGCGTTTGGATCTTACACTATCGTTGCCCGAAATTTTGAATTTCAAAAAGATATGAAGTACATTGCCCAATCCGCACGTGCGGTAGTGGACATGATGAACGCAGATATTCGTCTTGCAGGCTACACCGCCATCAATAATACTTCTATCAACGATGCTGTATTAATGTCTGATAGTGGAGCTGCTGATTGCTGCGATGCCATTTCAGTAATCTACGATCAGTCACAAACTCAACGGCGCCAAGTAACCTATTGGACCGAACAATTTATTCCCGGGGGTGGTACAGCTGATCCCACGCGTAATCGTTTGTATAAACAAGTGTGTAATATTTCAAATCCATACACTATTGCCCAAATTCAAGCGGGTGGTTGCACTAGTAATATTCTAGAAAAAAATCCCATTGCGGATTATGTGCAAGATTTACAGTTTAGTGGATACAATAGTAATTGCACTGAGCCAGGAGGTGTAGGGTTTGGATGTGGTACCATGCAAAATATAACGCCAAGTTCAGTTTCTTCGTTATGTCAAGATCCAGTCACTAATGTAGTCGGCTCTGATGTTGATGGGGCTCTGACTTCAAGTGGTTTAGCATCTTATGCCTTTGATGGAAATCATTTAACATCTTATGCCTGCAAAAGAACTAATCCCGGAGCAATAAGACCTTTTGGAGCATCTGCTTCTGGAGGTAAAATTAGTCTTACTTTTTCAAGCCCTGTGAGATTGACACAAATTACCGCAAGAACTGTTCCAGAAATTGATGGTGGTACTGGCCCTGGCCTTACTCAATCAGAAATAGCAAACTTTGCAAATTTCGTAGAGCCCTATGGAAAATATCGACCCTTATGGGCAGAGATGGCTTTAGGATATGGTAGACCTGGACAGCAATGTATCAATACTTGCAATGACGGAGCAGTATCAGGAAATAGTTGCACTAACTCTCATTGGACCGGTGGACAGCAATGTATTTTACAATCATCAGCTAGGTTTGAAGGTCTTAATGTTTGGGGTACTACTGTACGTGATATGAGAAATGAAACTAGAGGTGGAATAGATAAGCAAGTAATTACTGAGTTAGATATCTATGTTAATGGCTCTCAGGTTTGTAGATATGTCTCTGGGTCGTGCGTAGACAGTGGCTATAATGACTCAAGTGGATATTTAGAAATTGCTGAAATACAATTATTTGGCGAGGTATATGGAAGTACGCCAATAATTGAAATTGAAACGAGTATTTTAATTAGAAGTCCTAATGAGCATGGTAATGTCGATCGTTCCATCGGCTCACCCCTAACTCTTGGTAATCGGACCAATACGTGGAATGACAAGCGTTTGCGCGATAGCTATACAATTTCCACCGTTGTGCGAAATATCTTTTATGCAACACAATAATTTAATAATTATATAGGATTATGTGTGCTATATTTTAGCAGTTTTTAAATATGAAAAATAATAGTAATAGTGAGTCTGGCTTTGTTTTAGTGATAGCTCTAATGTTGCTTTTAGTAACAACATTAATGGGTACTACCCTAATTATTAGTGCTACCAATCAAAGTAAAGTGGTTCGCGAAAATCAGCAAAGAGAACAGTCTTTTCTAGGCAGTGAGTCCGGCATACAAGCGAGTATGAAGTATTTGAATAAACAAATTACCGATAATAATGATTATATGACCAATGGCTCTAGTACTTTTAGCTCTATTTGTAACTATCCATTATCAAACTATTATCAATCCGCTGACTTACCTTTTAAATATGCCTATAAAACTCCAAGTTCTGTAAGCTTATCTACTGAAATGGAATTAGGTAATGATCTAATTTACAATAATCAGCAATATGATTACTATTTAACTGTTTTAGGTGCTACTTCAGGAATCGGATCTGGCGCTGGCGGAAGTGTTGGTGTCGGTTCAGAATATAGTGGTGTTGGAGCAGCTAATGCAACTGAATATCGAGTGCTTTCTTGTGGGTCTAACGACACAACAAAAAGTCGCTCTATAGTGGAAGTTATACTTGAGGCTAATTAATGAATAAACTTAAAATATTATTGTTAACGATCTCTTTGCAGCTAATAAGTATTGGCTTTTCTTTTGCCTACTGTAATTTTGAAATCGCTGGCATGGGATCAAATATTAATGATCTGAAAGCTAAGGTTCCAAGCTTATACATACCGATTGGAACTGACAATCAACTTACAGAAATAAAAATACCTGCACATAAAATTTGTGGTGACCCCTTATATAAGGATTTTACTATTCTATATGAATATATAAATAGTAAATTAGTGCGCATTAGGCTTATTGACCGTGATGTAGTTGTTAATCATTTAGAAAACTTAAATTATCATTTTGGTGAGTCTAAACAAAAGAATAACATTAGCTATGGTGTTAATTATTATTATTGGGACCTTTCATTTCGTGAAGCTTTCCTGAATATTGAAACTTCACCATCTGGTGAAATTATTATGGCAAGTGTAGAAATTATGATAAGCGATTATGCAAATCAAATTAGAGAATATATGCCTGAAGATGAGTAGAATTTTAACCAAAATATTGCTGGTAGTGTGTTTGCTAAATATAAGCTTCTTTGCTTATGCAAAAAGTCCACCACCAGGTACAGGTGAGGCGGATGTTAAAGCAAATATTTTGATTATGCTTGATGTCTCAGGCAGTATGAATGACCCTCCTCCTGCGGTGGCGGCGCCCGGTCAATTTAAAGGACCAAATGATGCCGATGTTGATAGTGGTGGAAACTTGCATACCATAAACTACGGTGGTAATTACGTAACGGTGCATGATAATACAGGTGCATCTATAACTACTTATGGTGTAGTTAATTCTTCTCCTGCAAAAATTGCGGTCGATACTAGTAATGACTCTGTTTATACTAAACAGAGTGGTAAAGTTAATCGGTATGTAAAAGGTGGAACAAATTCTTGGACACATAGCTGGACTGTAACCATGCCTTCTGGTTCAAATAATGATGGTTCTGACCTTGCAGTTGATCCGATAACTCATCGTATTTATGTTTCTGATCAAAGTCATAACAAGTACCACGTCTTAAATGCATCAGACGGCTCAATACATAGAACATTTACCCGCAATCCATCAAATCATTATAAAATTGCAATAGATGGTGCCAATAGAGCTATGCATATGACTAACTCAGGCAATATAGAAACTATTGATCTTAATAATCTCCATGCCAGCTGTGATGCACAGCCGTCTCCAGAATGTGGCTTTAACAGTGGTGGTGGTGTGGGTTCTATTGCAGCTACGCCTAGTCATGATATTGAAGTTGATAGAGATGGTAATATCTATTTTGCTTCAGGAAGTAAGGTTTATAAGTATAAACAGAATGTCTTAAATGGAACGGGTAGTTCAAATGATTTATTGGGCAGCATGTCATGTCCTGGCCAAGGTAGCGTCTATGGTCTTGGTGTTGATAAGACTGTCGCTGGAAATGGTACTGTGTATGTGCCGAATTATGGTGGAAATAAAGTAATCAAAATTAACATGGGGGGTGACGATCCAACTGCTTGGACTTGTGGGACTACAGTTACATCTCCTGGTGTTGGCAATACTCCGTCAGTTAGAAAAATTACTATGGCCAAAAATGTTATTAAGGCATTGATGGCCAAATCTTCTCTAACTGATGGAGCTCGATTTGGATTAATGGAATGGGATTCAAGCGCTGAAATTAAAGTTGGCATTTCTGCAACTGGACACCAAGAAATAAATACTATGGTTGATGACATTTGTATGTCAAATGGTCACTCACACCCACATGGTACACCAAGTTGTGGTGGTGGAACTATGCCAAAGAGAGCAATACAAAAAGCCTATGAACTTTTTAATGGTCAACTTACAAATGCAAATCCACCCTTTCCTGATCCAAGGAACGCTGCTGCTAGTTGTGAAAATAATTTTCTTATTCTTATTAGTGACGGTTCATTTTCAGACAATCCAAATTCAGAGGCATTAAGGATATATACTGACCTGGGTGTTAAAACCTTTGTCGTTGGTTTTGCTTTTGCTGGTGGCTCTTCTTATCAACAACTTGCTACCAATGGCCAAACTGGTGCTCCATTATATGCCAATGATGAAGCAAATTTGTTGGCAACTTTAAGTGATGCCATCACCCAAGTATTACAACAATCTCTGACTTTTTCAGCGCCTAAAATTATGCCTGATGTAAATTTAGGTGATCACATTTTTCAAGCAGTGTTTGATTATAAAACAAGCAAACAATGGCAAGGTAAACTAAAAAAATATGCATTAGCCGCTGATGGATCTATTACAGTTCCACATATTTGGGATGCTGGTGAACGACTTAATTTAAAAAATTCAGATAATAGAAAAATTTGGTCTGTAGGTAGTAATTTTGCATCGCCTACTAGTT
>Ga0209383_1001383_pt1 | contig 15185 bp, 13 predicted proteins | sample CoawatmetaG02DNA_FD_187510 | JGI IMG/M metagenome (GOLD analysis project Ga0209383, IMG submission 187510) | Marine microbial communities from the West Antarctic Peninsula - Coastal water metaG029-DNA (SPAdes) (version 2) | ecosystem: Environmental > Aquatic > Marine > Coastal ... | reverse complement strand
TTTCCATTTTTAAAACAATTAAGTTTTACAAGATCTCCTTCCTCCATAGTTGTCTTTAAAGTTTTCCCAACTCTGTTTTGATTATTAGCTATAAGATTTGAAGCAACAGATAATATATTTTGTGAGGAACGATAATTTTCTTCTAATCTTATTACTTTTGAATTTTTATATACTTGATCAAATTCTAAGAAATTTTTGATTTCTGCTCCACGCCAACTATAAATGGATTGATCGTCATCTCCAACACAGCATAAATTTTTATGCTTTTCTGAAAGAAGATTAAGCCATCTACTTTGAATATAATTAGTGTCTTGGTACTCATCCACAAGTATATATTTAAAATTATTTGAATAAATATTTCTTATATCCTGATTTTTTTCTAAAATTTTAACCACGTGTAAAATTAAATCTCCAAAGTCACATGCATTTAAATCTAATAACTTTTGCTGATAAATTTTATAAAGTGGAAGTATAGTTTTTTCAAAAATATCATTTTTATTGATAACAACTTCACCTGGATAGAATCCTTTATTTTTCCATCTATCAATTATTGAAAGAATAAATTTTGGAGCTAATTGTTTTATGTCTATATTTTCAGCTTTACATATATTTTTGATTAATCTTACCTGGTCATCTGTATCAATAATTGTAAAATTAGAAGTTAATCCAGCTGCAGGTGCGTGTTTTCTGAGAAGTTTTGCACATATAGAGTGAAAGGTCCCAAGCCACGAAAGTCCTATAGCTTCAGAATTTAATATAGAACTTACTCTGTTTTGCATTTCCTTTGCAGCCTTATTAGTAAAAGTCACTGATAAGATTTGATTTGGAAAGGCCTTTTTTTCATTGATTATATGAGCAATTCTTGAAGTTAGAACTTTTGTTTTCCCAGACCCAGCACCTGCAACAATTAGTAATGGTCCATCAAGATATAAAACTGCTTCTTTTTGAGCATTATTAAGGTTGTGTAAATATTCAGAGTTTATCATCTTTTAAATTTCATTATAAACTATTAAAAATTCAATATATTTTATGAAAAAAATTGTTAAAAATTTTAATAACTTCATTCAAAGGACAATATTCAAAGTTAAAAATAAAACAAATAATAACTTTCAAATCAGTACTTTTAATAAATTTGTAATAGCTATTATTAGCATATTATTTATTTACTTATTTTATTTATTAATACCTCTCTTATATGACAAAAATTGGCTACAAGACAAGATTACAAGTAAATTAAGTAGTGAATTCAATATAAGCCTAATTAATTCATCTGAAATTTCTTATCGTGTTTTACCAAAGCCACACTTTTTAATCAAAAATTCCAAAATTTCTTTGGCAAAAATTGAAACAATGAAGATTTTTATTAATCAAAATAATTTTTTTGATAAAAATAATCTTAATATAATCGAAGTAATTATTCATGGTGCAAATTTTACTTTTCAAAAAAGGGACTTTAAAATTTTATCAGCAAATAATAAAAATATATTCTCTAATAAAAAAATTAAAATAGAAAATAGTAATATTTTTTTTAAAAATAATTTGAGTGAGATAACTTCAATCATTAAAGTTTCAAATGCCACTCTTTTTTTTGATAAAAAAAAGGCAATTAATTTACTTAACTTAAAAGGTGAGGTTTTTAATATTCCTTTTACATTGGATTATAAGTACAAATCTAATTTGAGTAAGAGTAAAAGAATTGAGATTAAGGCTAGTGATCTTAGACTAAAAATAATAAATGTAATTTTTAAAATAGATGAAAATTTAATTAGAGGTATAAATAATGTTACAATTTTAAACTCATCTATTAATACCAAATACAATATTGTGGATCAAACAATAATATTTGAATCAAATAATTCTAAGGTACATAATTCCAAAATAGATTATAAAGGACAACTAACAATAAATCCATTTGATTTAGATTTAAAAATTAATTTAGATGGTTACAAGATTTCTAATTTATTAAAATTAAATTCAATTATAAATGAAATTATTAAGTCACAGTTATTATTTAATGAAAATATAAGTATAAATACTTTGATAAATATTAAATCAAAAACAAGTGATGAAATTTTTCGCGAAGGTAAAATCAAATTAAATATTCTAAATGGAAAAATAAATTTTGATAACTCAATTTTTATTAGTGATAATATTGGCTTATTGGAAATCTCCAATAGTGACTTGTTTTTAAAAGATGATAAGTTGACTTTAGCCGCTAATTTATCAATAGATATTAAGAATACTGATAAGTTATTTTCTTTTTTAAACACTAGTAAAAAATCAAGAAAAAAAATTAAAAATATTAAACTAAATATAATTTATGATTTTTTAAGTAATCAAATTGAATTTAAAAATATTAAAATAGACGATAATGAAGTGAGTGATCAATTCCAAAATATAGTTGGAGGTTTAACTGATAATAATTCTAATAATTTAACTAAGAGTAGAAGGTTATTGAATAAACTAATCGATCTTTATGAGGGGTAGATCATTTTTTTAGGATCTACTATTTTCTCATATTTTTTTTCATCAACAAGACCTGTTTTAAGAGTTTCTTGTTTTAGTGTAGTAGCATTTTTTAGAGCTGTCTTTGCAATTTTTGCTGCATTATCATATCCAATATGTGGTGCTAGTGCTGTTACTAACATTAATGAATTATCTAGATGCTCTTTAATTCTTTTTTTGTTGGCTTTAATTCCTTTAACACAATGAATTGCAAAGTTTTTAGTACTATCTGAAATAAGATCAATTGACTGAAGTATATTATGAGCAATCATTGGCTTAAATACATTTAATTCAAAATGTCCATGAGATCCAGCAACTGTAATTCCGGTATGATTGCCTATTACTTTAGCACAAACCATAGTTACTGCCTCACATTGGGTAGGGTTAACCTTTCCTGGCATAATAGATGATCCAGGTTCATTTTCTGGTAATATTAATTCACCATATCCAGCCCGGGGCCCTGATCCTAAAAATCTTACATCATTAGATATTTTCATTAATGCAACAGCACAAGTATTTAGTGTGCCTGAAAAATTAACAATTGAATCGTGAGCCGCTAATTCTGCAAATTTATTAGCAGCTGGTTTAAAAGGGATTTTGGTATATTTAGCAATCTCATTAACAATTTTTTTATCAAAACCTTTTTTAGAGTTGATACCAGTTCCAACAGCCGTTCCCCCTTGTGCAAGAAAATATATTTCATTAAGTGCAAGCTCTATTCTCTCAATGCATTTTTTTAGCTGTACCTGGTAGCCTGAAAATTCTTGGCCAAGTGATAATGGTGTTGCATCTTGCAAGTGAGTTCTGCCAATTTTAATAATCTCTTTAAATTCTTTAGATTTTTTTAGCAATTCTTTTTCTAAAATTTTTAAACTGGGTAATAGTTTTGATATCGATTCTTGAGCAACAGATATATGCATAGCTGTTGGAAAAACATCGTTTGTTGACTGAGATTTATTTACATGGTCATTTGGGTGGACAGGTTTTTTTGATCCTTTTTTTCCACCCAGTATCTCAATTGCTCTATTTGCAATCACTTCATTAACATTCATATTCGTTTGTGTGCCAGAACCTGTTTGCCAAACTTTTAAAGGAAAATTTTCATCTAACTTTCCTTTAATAACTTCATCAGAAGCTTTTATTATTGAATTGGTAATTTTTTTATTTATTTGTTTTTCTTTGTAATGCACTAAAGCAGCAGATCTTTTAATAATTGCAATAGATTTTATTATAGAAATATTAACTAAAATTTTCCCAATATTAAAAAATTTATTAGATCTTTGAGTTGATGCACCCCAATACTTATCACTAGGTACGTTGATAATTCCAATACTATCGAATTCTTTTCTTAATTTCATTGATTAATATATAATTAATAATTTAATATACTTATATATTAAATTTTAAAAACTTACAGGAGCTTAATGTCAAATTTTAAAAAAGTAAAAACTTTTATGGAAATCTTTGGTCAAGAAGTCAAAAATAAACCATCTTTTAGCACTGATAAGATCAATAGTCTTAGGTATGATTTAATAAAAGAAGAACTGGAAGAGCTGAAAGAAGCAATGGAAAATAAAGATCTTTTAGAAGTTGCTGATGCTTTAACGGATATATTATACGTAACTTATGGTGCTGGACATGCATTTGGCATTGATCTAGATCAGTGTTTTAATGAAGTCCAAAGCTCAAATATGAGTAAATTAAGTGAAGATGGTAAACCTATATATAATGAGTCTGGAAAAGTAATGAAGGGACCTAATTATTTTAGACCAGATCTATCAAAATTTATGTAGATTTATCAAACTTTATTCTTTCTCAATAGACAAATTGATTTCTGATAAATTTTTATCGTTCGGCATATCCAGTATGTGAGGCAGATATCCATCTTTTTGAAGTTCACAATATTTACTAAATGTTAATTCCAAAACTAAAGGTAACTCATCATCTAACCTAATTGGCGAATAATTGTTTGCATGTATATGAACTAAATTTAAGTCAAAGTTCTGAATAAATTTTTTGATTGTGTCTAAATGTATATCACAGTCATGAAATTCTAATACTAAACCTGTTATTCGATTTTGATTTAAAATTAGCGTATCTAATAATCGATATTCAAAACCTTCAATATCAATTTTCATAAATATATTTTGATAATTTAGTTCATCTAAAATTGATGATAAAGTGCAATAATTATTGTTATCCGTATTTAACCCTACAAATTTCTTTAAGTGTTTTTTATCATTTTTAAAAAATTTTTTATAAGAAATGAATTTTTTTAGCGGATAAAGATTAAATGGGTTTTTTATCATTTCTGCCAATGTTCTTTTAATCCAAAACTTAAAATTAAGAGATGCATCATAAACATATACAGGTACGTCTTTTTGTTTAACAAAATTTTCCTCAAAACTCCAATCATCACTTATACCCAATCCAATCAGAGTATCTGACTGGATTATATCTGATTGTGATATGAGATAACCACCATCATTTTTTTTTCCTAAACGTACTAAATCTTTTGCAGATTTAAATGTAAAAAAGTTTGGTAATTTTGCTTTCATGAATTAAATATTTTATTTTTTTAATTTTTAATAATAATACATATATTAAATATACGTTTATATCTATAATGTAGAACTACAACCAAGTATTGTCGATGTTTAATTGTTTTTTTTTGGTTTTTATGTGGTAAATAATTATTAAATGAAAATAATAAATTAAAAACTATATAGGAATTAAAATTCAAAAACTTAATAACATATTAAACTTAAGTTAGATATTTTAAGTTAAGATAATTAATTTAAATATTTTTAAATTGAAATCTATTTAATTCTTCTAACAACTTCAAAGGCTTCTGAATTTTTTAGATATACTGCCCCACCTCTATATATAGACAATGCTTCAAGATATTCTTTAGATCTTGGATGTGGGTAGCTTCGCATTTCAAGACCATATACTTCAATTGCAGCAATTTTATTTTTAATATATTTTTCAATATTTATAAAATAATTTGGATTAAATTTGTTTCTATATAAAGTGTCAGCCCATTCAGTAGCAGATGGAGTTTCAAAAGAATAAATTTCTTTAACCATATGAGTTTTATTTGGTCTACATGCGTTAATAGCAGCTTTAAATGTGGTCCTGTGATCTTCATTAAGATCAAATTCATGATGGGTATAGATTACATCTGGTTTTAAAGTATTTATGTTTTCAAGTAATAACTTAACAAGTTTTAAGAGACTAAATTTTCTTTTTACTAAATTTTATTTCTATAAAATTTAATTATATCAAATCCTAACATCCTTGAAACTTTTAACGCCATTTTTTCTCTTTTTACTATTTCATATTTAATCTTTTTTAATAAATTTTGATTCTTAGTACTTATATCGTACCTAGCCGAACTACCCTCGTGGGTATAAATAACTTTTACAACATCTCCCTCATTAATATGCCTTGAAATAGTACCACCACAACCCAATATCTCGTCATCAGGATGTGAACAAATAATTAAAATTTTTTGTTTCATAAAAAGATTATTTTGCTGGGTTGCCATAAAGCAACATATCGTTTTTTACATTTTTAACAACATTACTATTTTGACCTAAAATATTATTATTTCCAATTGAAATAAAATTCCTAATGGTAGAATTCAAGCCAAAAAAATTATTTTTACCAACTTTTACCGAACCACCAAATACAGTTGAGGCGCATATAGTATTATTTTTATCAAAATAACAATTGTGAGCCACATGAACATGATCATCAAATTTATTATAAGAATTTATAAATGTTTTGTCTATTGCTCCTCTTGCAATTGTATTTAATGACCCAATATCTACAAAATCTTTTATTATAACTTTTCCTACATGAAAAATTTCAACTAGGTTATTTTTTTTATCTCTAATTGCCTGAAAGCCTTTTTGACCAATTATACTTCCTGATTTTATTATACAATTATTACCTATCTTAACATCATCATTGATCACTGTATTTGGTAAAATTATTGTATTATTTCCAATAACAACATTTTTGCCAATGCTTACATTATCTGCAATTTTTGTATTTTTTCCAATTATGGGTTTTTTATTTTTAATCTCAGGTGTATATAATTTTTTTAATATATTGAAAAAAACAAATTTTGGATCAAAAGTTTCAATTTGAAATATTTTTTTATTAATTTTTAAATTTTTTTTCTTAACTAATAGGATTAAATTTTTTTTACTATTTATCTTATTAATATTTTTTAAATTTAATTCACTAACAAAACATAATGAGTTATCAGATAAATTATCTAAAGAAGAAAACCACTTTTTTTTTAGAGTAAAATTAGTTTTGGATTTAATCTTTAAAATTTTTATCTAACATTTGGTTATTATAATTCTAATTAGCTTGTATTTCTATACATTAAAAAAATATATAATTAAAAAAATTATCTTAAAATTCTTGAGGCAATTTATGATTTTAAATAGTATTTTTTAGCTTTATTTAAATTTCATTAATTAACTCAATTAAAATGATTAGTAATAATTCAAAATTTTAGAAAGGGGGCGTTCTGTTGCCAGGTGCCCCAGACCCCGTCTACTTAATTAACAAAGTTAATTAGGCAGCAAGTGCGTAACTTTCGTTAGCAATTATAAATTAGCCCGTCACGGTGGAACAATCCCGAACAAAAGAATAGCCTTTAGTCATCCGTCGAATCTAGTTCACCCCCATAGGTTGTTATGGTGGAGGTGGTGGGTACTGCCCCCACGTCCGCAATGGTTATTACGAAATTCGTTTATCGTCATAGTTGGAAAACCAACATTTTTAATATAAAAGCATTTAGAAAAGATTCAATAAAAATTATGAAATTAAATAGCGAACAAACTCAAGAGATTAAAGAACAACAGTCTCAACGGAATCAAACAAAGAGAGTTACGGCTCCTGCTCTTGAAGATATTTTGTACGAAGCAATGCCAGCATTAGACCATGGTTTTGTAAGAGTTGTTGATTATATGGGTAATGACACGTCAATTGTTCAATCAGCTAGAGTTTCTTATGGTAAAGGAACTAAAAAAGTCTCAACAGATGCGGGTCTAATTAAATATTTAATGAGGCATTGGCATAGCACGCCATTTGAAATGTGTGAAATTAAATATCACGTTAAGCTTCCAATTTTTATTGCCAGACAATGGATTAGACATAGAACAGCAAATGTAAATGAATACTCGGCAAGGTATTCTATTTTAGATAAAGAGTTTTATTTACCAAGTGCAGAAAATCTAGCAGCTCAATCCTCAAGCAACAGACAAGGGAGAGGCGATATTTTAGAGGGTGAGCAAGCTAAAGAAGTTTTAGAACTTTTAAAAAATGATTCAGAGAGAACATATGATAATTATGAGATCATGTTGAATGAAAGATTTGATGGTTCAACAATTGATGAAAATAAAAAAGGCCTAGCAAGAGAGTTAGCTAGAATGAATTTAACTTTAAATACTTATACACAGTGGTATTGGAAAACTGATTTATTAAATTTGATGAATTTTTTAAGATTAAGAGCTGATAGCCATGCACAATATGAAATAAGAGTATATGCAGATATAATGCTAGACACCGTAAAGAAATGGGTTCCAATTACTTATGATGCATTTATGGATTATAGAGTTGGTGGAACAGAAGTTTCAGCAAAAGGAAAAGTTATAATTCAAAAACTAATTAAAGGTGAAGAGATTTCAATAGAAAAATCAGAACTTTCAAAAAGAGAATGGAATGAGTTAATGGGGACCTTTAATTTAAAAGATAGACTGGTATAAATAAAATATTTGTGAGCATATATTAAACAATATATCTCTACAATGATATGCTTAATGTATTCTTATAAATCAAGGTATTTTATTAAAAATAAAGAAGGTCTAATAGTTAAATATTTCTTAAAAATGTTTTTAAAAATTCTTTATTAATTGAACATATGCTTTTATTAAAAATTAATTTAACTATTTTACTGTAAAAAACTTTATTAAAATGAATTTTTTTTTCATCAATAATGAGAACTCTTTTTAAATTAGTTTTTTTTAAATTTTTATTATCACTTAAAACTTCATTCAATTTTTCACCTTTTCTTCTTCCTATCAGTATAAGGTTATTTTTTGTAAATTTCTTTTTTGACTTTAAAAATATTTTTTTAATTAAATCATAAATTTTAACTTGCTCTCCCATGTCATAAATAAATGTAGAATCTGTTCCGCCTATTAAAGGTGGAGACATTATTAAATAACTAGCCTCATCATTGGTCATAAAGAAACGTTTCATCCTTTGATCAGTTAGAGTAATTTTTTTATTTAATCGGATTTGTTTTATAAATTGTTCAATTGCTGATCCACCTGAATTAAATACATTGCCAAACCTAACATTATAAAATTTAAGATTTTTGAATTTTTTTACAAAACTTATAACAATTAATTCAGAAATTTTTTTAGTATATCCAAGTACACTTATAGGTTTTACAGCTTTGTCAGTTGAAACATTAACTAAGGTTACATTATATTTTTTACAAATTTCACAAATGTGGAATGTAGAATTAATATTATTAATAATTCCTGTTGTGACATTATCTTCTAAAATATCAACATGTTTATAGGCAGCGGTATGAAATAGAAAATCAATCTTAAATTTTTTGAATAATTGTTCTAGGATATATATTCTTGATACATCACTTAAATAAAAAAGACATTTCTTACTTTGAATTTTTTTTTTAAAGTTAACTAAAGATATTTCACTATTATCAACTATTAAAATATTTTTTGGTTGAAGTTTCAACAAATTTAAAACTAAATTAGAGCCAATTGATCCCGCACCACCAGTTACTAATATTGTTTTATTTTTGTAAATTTCGGTAAATTTATTCTGGATTTTTATGTTAAAATTAATAATATCTCTATTAAGTAGAAATTCAAAATTTTTATTATTTAGCAGCATAATTTATAATGTCTATTACATTGATCAAGCAGTTAGATCAAAAAAAAAATTTATGAATAATATTATTTAATATAAAACCAAAGTATAAAGAAAGATATTGTAAATAAAGCATTTAATATAAAGAATATTTACAAGAAGTAAGCTAAAATTCAAAAAAATTAATTTAATTAGCTATTATTAAGTCTAAAAAAAAAATAAATTTTTTTAAGAGTATTTTGAAACTGTCGATCAATCATCATTAAATTAAAAAGTGATAAAGAAGTACCGATTATACCAGTTATATAAAATGTTACTGGTATGGTCATAATTGGAAAAACTGAATAAAAAGTAAAACAGAGTAAAATTCCAAATTTTTTATAATTTTCTAACCTAAAGCTAAAAAAATAAATTAATGAAATATTGGCAAATAAGGCTACCCAAGCTAAAATTGTTCCAATTTTTGCAGACATTAATCTGAAAAAAAAACCTTTATCTTTTTTTATTATTCTTAAAATTTCATCTTTTAAGATTTTTTCGTGTGTGTGTGTATTTATAATTTTATAGTTTTTATTCTTAGATTTTAAAAATTTACTAGTAACATTATCATCAAAATTATCCACATAAGCATTACTAATATAGCTTAAACCAAGATATGCAGCCTGCCACTTGCTGGCACCTACAAGATAATCAATTTCATAATTTACATCAAATAATTCATAATAATTTTTTTTCTGAATTTTGCCAGATGTATAATTTATCAAGTTACTAAAACTAAATATGAAAACAAAAATAAGAGAAAAAATTATAATATTTTTTTTCTTATTTTCAAAAAGAATAAAAACAAAAAAATAAATTATAGCTCCTAAAGAGCTGTAGGTTTTTATGCTTTCACATAATAAATATAATAAAAATAGAAAATATAATATGAAACTATTATATTTTATTTGTTTAAGTTTTATACTTTCTACAAATAGTATTGTTATTACTGGTGGTAAAAAATATAATAAATATTCAATATTTAAGTAATAAATTTTTTTAAATATATAAATTAAAATTATTAAATTTAAAGAAAAAATAGTTATAAAAATTTTTTTATTATTAAAAAACAAATTTAGTAGATAAAAAATTATTATTATAGATATTAAGATTATAGAGGAGAATAGAAAATGAATAAATATGGAAGGACTTATATTAAAAAGTTTATCCGTTATTGATGCCAAATAAAACAAACCAAAATTCATTCCATCAACAGGAATTATATTGTTTGAGCCATCAACCTGTAAAAAAAGTTTTCCAGTGTTTCTAAAAATTTCCACACTACTTTCAATTGATTTTAATCTACCTTCCATTATAGTAATCATGATTTTAAATATATACATTAATTCATAGCAAATGAAAAAAATTTTAATTATTGGTGCAGGTATAACTGGTTTGTCTACGGCATATTTTCTAAAAAAAAAATCTACAATATTAGAAATAGAAAAAGAACCTGGTGGATATTGCAAAACTATAAAAAAAGACGGTTTTATTTGGGATTATTCGGGACATTATTTACATTTTAAAAGTAGTTTTGTTCCAAAATTAATGAAAGTTTTTTTTAATAGAAAAGAACTTTTGAAAGTTAAAAAAAAAACAAAAATATTTATAAAAGATAAATATATAGATTACCCATATCAACAAAATTTTTACAAATCATCTTTTAGAGATTTAATTGTAGGATCAATAAGTTATATTTTCAGATCTAGAAAACTTAAGTCGTCAAATTTAAAAAACCAACTTTTAAAAAACTATGGAAAATTTATTTGTGAAAATTTTTTATTTCCATACAATGAAAAATTATATAGATGTAATTTAAAAAAATTACATCCAGAAAGTTTTGGACGATATCTTCCAAAAATAAATTTTATTAATATAATAAATTCAATAATATTTAAAAAATCTATAACTTCCTATAACGATAGTTTTATTGTTCCAAAAAAGGGTATTTTTGAACTCATAAAAAAATTTTTATATAGAGTAAAAAACAAACATAAAATATTATATAACGCCAATATAAGAAAAATTGATGTTAACAAAAAAATGATTTATTTTCAAAATAAATCTAAAATCAAATATGATGTATTGGTCAATACTTCGCCATTACCAGTTTTTCTAAAATTAATTAATAAAAAGAACATTAAAGAAGAATATAGCACCAATACTATTTTAACTTTTAATCTTGGATTTAAAGAAAAAAAAATTCCTAATTTCCATTGGACATATTTCCCTGAAAGAAAATATATTTTTCATAGAGTAGGATGTTATTCCAAGATATACAAAAATAAATATACATCTTTATTCGTTGAGGTAAGTACAATTGGTAAAAAAAAGATAAATAATCAGATGATTTTAGACAAAATTTTAAATCAATTGGAGCAAATAAAAATAATCCAATCAAAAAAAAACCTTATTTCATATTCAATAATAAAAATGAAACCTGCATATGTTCATGTTAGAAATAAAACAGAAAGTTCGATTAATGATTTAAGAACTCAATTGCTAAAAAAGAATATCTTTTTAGTAGGAAGATATGCCTTATGGAAATATAGTTCTATAGAAGATAATATTTTAGAGTCTAGAAAAATTTCAAATCAAATAAATGATATCTATTATAATACCGATATATAAAGAAACATTTGTATATTTTATTTTAAAAAATTTTAAAAAAAAATTAGAAAAAAAATTTAAAAATTTTGAAATAATTATAGTAAACAATGGCTCAGATAAAAAAACTCTAAATGAAACTATGAAGTTTTCCAATGAATTTAAATGTGCTAAAAATTATAAACTTAAAAACCCAAACTATGGAAAGGCAATTGAATTAGGATTAAAAAAATCAACCAAACCAATTTCTATAATTTTGGAATTTGATTTTTTAAATTTTAAATTCGTGAATGACTCTGTCATAAAGATTGTTAATTCAAAAACCTCTCTAGTAATAGGCTCTAAAACACTTAAAAAATCTGAAGATAATAGAGGCTGGATTAGAGTTATGATGACTTATGTCTTTAATGTGTTGTTATCTTTAATTTTAAAGATTAAGTCTACAGATACTCACGGTCTAAAAGCAATATCAAAAAAACTTAGAGATAAAATTTTAACAAATTGTAAATCTAGTAGTCATGCCTATCAAACAGAAATTGTTTTAGTTGCAGAAAAACTAAATTTTAGTATTGAAGAAATACCTCTTGAAATAAGCGAAACTCGACCAACTAAATTAAACATTTTTTTAAGAGTTTTTACATATTTGTTGATTATAAAGGAACTATATCAACTTAATAAGAATTATAAATAATGAGATGTGATGGAAGAAACTTTAATCCTAGGTAAAAGAAGTTTTTTTTCAAAAGAATTGAAAAAAATTATTAAAAATAGTCAAGTATTAAATATAACAGATTTAAGACGTTCAAAAAAAAAAAATTATATTTTAATAATTAATTATTCTTATCCATCAAAATTTTTAAAAAATAATAAAAATTTAAATTTATTTAATAAAATTTACTTAAATGAATTTGAAAAAATTTTTTCTCATATAATATCATATCCACCAAAAAAAATTATTTTTTCAAGCACATCATCTATTTATTCCTACTCAAAATACATAAAAAATTTTAAAATTGAGTATTGCCCTAAAATAATAAATAGTATTTTTAAAAAACTTATAGAAAAAAAATTATTAGAAATTGGTAAAAAATTAAATATTAAGATTTTATTGTGTAGACTATTTAATTTATACGGTGATAACGATAATTTTTCTTTTATATCAATAATTAAAAATAGAAAAAAAATTTTTGTTAATAATGATGGTTTTTCTAAAAGAGATTACATACATGTAAGTGATGCTTCCAAGATCTATAATTTTTTAATTAAAAGTAATTTATCAGGTATTATCGATATTGGCACCGGTAAAGATATCAGTTTAAGGAGTATTGAAAAAAAACTGAATTTAAAAAAGAATTTTTATTTTTCAAAAAATAAAGATGTGATTGAAAAATCTAAGGCAAATATAGACAAAATAAAAATTTTTTTTAAATCGAATTATTTAATTAATATTATAGATTATTTAAATGATAAAAATAAATAAGAATTTTTTTTATAAGTACTGGGATTTAATTTTATTAGCAAAATCCAAATATATTTTTGAAATTTCATGGTTTGGATTAGCTTCAACAATAGGTTTTCCTTCATCACTACATTTTCCAACTTCAGAGTTTACTGGGATCTCTCCTAGAAATTCTTTACCAAATTCTTCAGCAGTTCTTTTAACCCCACCTTCACCAAATATTTTATATTTTTTACCGTCATCACCTATGAAATAACTCATATTATCAACTAAACCTAAAATCTTAACTCCAAGTTTGTCAAACATTTTAATACCCCTTTTAACATCAAGAAGAGCTACTTCTTGTGGAGTTGAAACAATGATTGCTCCATCCATTTTAATTTCTTGAGAAAAAGTTAATTGAGTATCTCCAGTTCCTGGCGGCATATCAACAATTATAAAGTCTAAATCTTTCCACCCAACTTTTTGTGTAAAGGTTTTAATTGCACTAGTAACCATAGGTCCACGCCAAATCATTGGAGTTTGTTGATCTGCAAGAAAACCGATGGACATACATTGAATGTCATATTTTGTTATTGGAGTTAAAGTCTGACCATCACTTTTTGGTTTTTCATTAATATCAAACATTTTTGGAATTGAAGGACCATAAATGTCAGCATCAAGTAAACCAACTTTGCAGCCAATTTGTTTTAAAGCTAAAGCAAGGTTAGTTGCAAAAGTTGATTTTCCAACACCACCTTTCGCACTTGATACAGCTATTGTAAATTTTGTTCCTAAAATAGGATTTTTAGTGAACTTTCTAGGCTCTAATTTTTTCTTCATTGCGTCACTTAGTTCTGGCTTTTTATCCGTCATAGTCTCATCATTACTTGTTTTTTATTAGAAAGACATTATATACTTTGTCATATGTCAGACGATTTTCAAGGTAGAGGCGGAAGCCCATGGGGAACACCTCCAGGAGGAGGAAATGGTTCTGGAAAAGGACCTACACCACCAGACATCGATGCAATTATTAGAGATATTCAAAGTAAAATAAATAAATTTTTACCTGGTGGAAGTTCATCAGGAAAAAAACCAATTGGTTTAATTTTAATCATCATAGCATTTGTATGGTTAGCAAGCGGACTTTATAGAGTAGGACCCGATGAACAAGGTGTTGTGCTTAGGTTCGGAAAATTTGTGAAGACTACTCAGCCAGGATTACACTATCATATTCCACTTCCGATAGAGACGGTGCAAACACCAAAAGTTACAAAAGTAAATAGAATTGATATTGGGTTTAGATCTGAAAGAGATAGTGGTTTTTCTCAAGGTGGAGGAGTTGCAGATGTGCCACAAGAAAGTTTAATGCTTACGGGCGATGAAAATATTGTTAATATAGATTTTTCAGTATTCTGGGTGATTAAAGATGCAAGTAAATATTTATTTCAAATTCAAGACCCTGAAGGAACTGTAAAAGCTGCAGCAGAAACGGCAATGAGAGAAGTGATTGCTAAAAGTAATATTCAGCCAGTCCTAACTGAAGGTAGAGCTCAAATTGAAATTGAGACACAAGAAATTATTCAAGCAATTTTAGATGAATACAATAGTGGTATTCAAATTACACAAGTTCAAACACAAAAAGCAGATCCGCCAGATCAAGTAATTG
>Ga0209383_1001370_pt1 | contig 15276 bp, 7 predicted proteins | sample CoawatmetaG02DNA_FD_187510 | JGI IMG/M metagenome (GOLD analysis project Ga0209383, IMG submission 187510) | Marine microbial communities from the West Antarctic Peninsula - Coastal water metaG029-DNA (SPAdes) (version 2) | ecosystem: Environmental > Aquatic > Marine > Coastal ... | reverse complement strand
CAAGGTCATTTTGATGTCCCAATTCACCTTAAAAATGCTCCAACAAAGTTAATGGAAAATTTGGATTATGGTAAGGACTATAGGTATGCTCATAATGAAGTGAATGCATATGCTGCTGGAGAAAAGTATTTCCCGGATGAGTTAGACCCTGTAGAATTTTATAGACCAACAGATCGAGGTTTAGAAAAGAAAATTAAAGAAAAATTAGATTATTTAAAGTCACTTGATGACCAACATAAAAATAAAGATCAGGGTTAATTATGATTAATGTAAATTTATTAAGAGAAAATATTGAAGATACCGTCAAAAATCTTGAGTCTAGAGGGTATTCGCTAAATGTAAAAGCGTATCAAAATTTTGAAGACAAGAGAAAAGCTATTCAAACAGAGACAGAAGAGCTACAAGGTAAAAGAAACCAACTTTCAAAAGAGATTGGTATATTGAAGGGAAGGGGTGAAGATGTTAAAGATACAATGGATAGGGTTAACTCTATGTCGGAGAAATTAAAAGGCCTAGAAGTAAATTTGAGTGAAATTCAAAATTCTTTATTAAATTTTTTGCTTGATATTCCAAACATTCCTCATGACTCAGTGCCAAATGGAATAACGGAGAAAGAAAATGAAGTCGTAAAAGAATATGGTAAACCTCTAAAATTTGAATTTAATGTCAAGGATCATGTGGATATTGGTGTAAATCATGGTTTAGATTTTGAGATGGGAAGTAAGCTATCAGGAGCTAGATTTGTCTCTATGAAGGGTAGTATGGCAAGACTCCACCGAGCAATAGGGCAACTGATGTTGGATGTTCAAACGCAAGAGCACGGCTATGAAGAGTGCTATACCCCATACTTAGTTAACCAAGAGTCATTAGTTGGAACAGGCCAATTACCTAAGTTCTCTGAAGATTTATTTAAAACAAGTAGGGGGGATGATGACTTTCTTTACCTTATACCGACAGGTGAGGTCCCTCTAACAAATTTTGTACGAGATACTATAGTTAATAAAAATGACTTGCCATTAAAGTTTACAGCGCATACGCCGTGCTTTAGATCTGAAGCTGGCTCATATGGTAAAGATACAAGAGGTATGATTCGTCAGCATCAATTTGATAAGGTCGAAATGGTTCAAATAAGTCATCCTGATTTAAGTTACAAGGCATTAGATGAGATGGTGACCCACGCTGAAAATATTCTCCAAAAGCTAGAGTTGCCATATAGGGTAGTCGCTTTGTGCAAGGGCGATATAGGTTTTGGAGCTGCTAAGACATTTGATATCGAAGTCTGGCTTCCGTCACAGAATACGTATAGAGAAATATCTTCTATATCTAATTGTGAAGACTTTCAAGCAAGAAGATTAAAAGCAAGATATAAAGACGCCGAAGGTAAAAATAAATTTTTACATACATTAAATGGCTCAGGTTTAGCGGTTGGTAGGACTTTAGTGGCTATCTTAGAAAATTACCAACAAGAAAATGGCGACATCAAAATTCCACAAGCATTAGTTCCATATATGGATGGAAAAAAAGTCTTAACTATTACTAAAGCATAGCTCCATCAGACATGTAATTTGTCGCACCATTATTAGCTATTACAATATGGTTGACAGTATCTAAAAAAATACCATGTTCAAAGACACCCGGAATAAGTGATATCCGCGATGATAAAATATGGATACTTTTATCTTTATCTTCGAATTCACAATCAAGAACTAAATTACCATAAGACGTAATAGCAAAACCATCACCAGCAGTATTTTCTCTTAAATTACATTTAGTTGTAAATTTCTCAATAATATTTTTTGTTATTTTCCATGCAATAGGAGAAACTTCAACTGGAATTGGAAAATTAGTACCAATCTTATCTACCATTTTTGAATTATCACCGATAATAACGCACTCTTTGCTGGACCTTGCTAATAATTTTTCTCTTATTAAATCATATCCTCGACCTTTAAGAACTTGTATTCTATTATCATTATCAATTGCAATTTCGTCAGCGCCATCAACATATAAATCAATTGATTCAATTTGATCTAGAGAAACACAATTTAGTCCTGCATTAGCTGCATTGATACCACTAATAGTTGAGCTAGCAACTACTTTTATATCAAAGTTTTCTTCTTTGATCTTTTTTGATAATCCTTCAATAAAAAAGTTTGCAGTAGAACCTGTACCAAGACCTATGATTGTATTGTTTTTTACGAAGTCTAATGCAGCATTTGCAACTAATTCTTTATCATTCATGTCATATTCCCTGTTAAACGTTTGTTTATTGTTATAATAATAAGATTAATAAAGATAGTATTGCATGACCACACCATTAGTAAATAAAATTTCATCAAAATCATTTTTTCTTGATTCTAGTATGCCACTTAGCATTAGTTTAAGTGAGTATTTTATTAATCATTTGAAAAAAACTGGTAAATCCTTAAATGTGTTTACGACTTCTGTATTTGAAGCAAATAAGCTTAAAGATGAAATAGCTTGGCTTCACCCAACTCTTAAGGTTAACTTATTACCAGACTGGGAAACACTTCCCTACGATGAGATTTCACCTCACCCAGATTTAACCTCTGAAAGACTTTTAACTTTACACAGAATGACACAAAAAGAATTTGATATAAATCTACTACCAATAACGACTTCTTTGCATTTTATCCCACCCCGAAATTATATTGAGAAGTTTAGTTTTACTTTTAAAAAAGGTCAAAAAGTAGACACTGATAGTTTTAAGAATCGACTTGTAGAGAACGGGTATATGAACGTAGAAAAAGTTTTGAATGCAGGGGAGTATGCTGTTAGAGGCGGGCTTATAGATATATACCCTATGGGGTCAAAGATACCTTACAGAATTGATTTTTTTGATGATGAGATTGATCTAATAAAGACATTTGATGTAGATTCGCAGAGAAGTTTGTACCCAACTAAAGAAATAAAACTATTACCTGCAAAAGAATGCCCCTTAGATGATGAAAGTATAAAAACCTTTAGAGAAAATTATCGTGAAAGCTTTGAGGGAGATTTATCAAAGTCAAAAATATACAAAAATATTAGTAAGGGTATACCCTTTTCTGGGATGGAGTGGTACTTGCCACTATTTTTTACCTCAACAAATAATATATTTGACTACCTTGAAGCTGATGACTTAGTTTTTAAGATGGATGGCTTGGAAGGCGCGGCAAATGAATATTGGGATGAAACATCTAAGCGCTTTAAGTTGTATGCACATGATCTCGAAAGACCAATAATAAGTCCTGATCAACTCTTAATGAAGAGAGATGTGTTCTTCAAATCCATTAGTAATTATGAGAATTTAAAGAAAAAAAATAACTTATCTCTCACCAATCTACCAAACATTGGAATTAATCGATCGGATGACCTGCCTCTAAGAAAGTTAAAAGATTTTATAGCTAAGAGTAACCGAAAGGTACTAATTTGTTCTGAAAGTCTTGGGAGAAGGGAAACGCTGTCTGAATTGTTAGTTGAATCAGACCTAAGCTTTGATTTGGTAGATAGCTGGGAAAATTTTCAAACTTCCGGTTCTTTGATTTCATTAACGGTTAGTCCATTTCATGATGGATTTGTATCTGATTCAGTTATCCTGATTACCGAAAATGAAATTTTCCCTAACTATATCAGGCAATCAAAAAAACAATCTAAGAATAAAAATTTTAATGCAGAGGGGGTTTTAAAAGATCTTTCTGAGTTAACTGTAGGTGACCCTGTCGTTCATGAGCAGCACGGTGTTGGACGCTACCATGGTTTGATTAATATAGACCTGGGTGACGGGGAAACAGAATTTTTACTTTTACATTACGCGAATGAGCATAAGTTATACATACCTGTTTCACAACTACATCTAATCTCAAGGTACTCAGGTGGTCCATTAGAGTCTGCACCTACGAATAGGCTTGGCTCTGGCGCATGGGAAAAATCTAAGAGAAAAGCATTATTGCAAATTCATGATACTGCCGCAGAACTTCTTAGTCTTTATTCAAAGAGATCTTTAAAAAAAGGGTTTGTTTCTAAGATTTCATTAGATGAATACGAGTCTTTTGTTGAGGGCTTTCCTTTTGAAGAAACTCCAGACCAATTACAGGCCATAGAAAGCGTTATAAAGGATATGGAGTCTCAAAGACCTATGGATAGATTAGTTTGTGGAGATGTCGGGTTTGGTAAGACTGAAGTTGCTCTTAGGGCAGCATTCATATCTGTAATGAATAATAAGCAAGTAGCGATTCTTGTACCTACAACACTCCTGGCTGAGCAACATTACAATAATTTTTTAGATAGGTTTGCTAAGTGGCCCATTAAAATCGAAGAAGTTTCAAGGTTCAGGTCTAAAAAACAACAAATTGAAGCTTTAGCAAATTTAGAAGAAGGTAAGGTAGATATTATTATAGGTACCCATAGACTTCTTCAAAATGATGTTAGATTTAAAGACCTAGGGTTGGTTGTTATTGACGAAGAACATCGTTTCGGAGTAAGACAAAAAGAAAACCTAAAATCTCTTAGACTTAATGTCGATGTGTTAACTTTAACAGCAACACCAATTCCAAGAACCTTATCAATGGCAATGGAGGGCTTAAGGGAATTTTCAATTATTGCTACTCCGCCACAAAAACGACTATCAATCAAAACATTTGTTCACGAATACAGTGAAGGTGTTATTCGTGAGGCTATATTGAGAGAGTTTAATAGAGGAGGCCAAGTTTATTTTCTTTATAACGATGTGAAAACAATTAACTCAATGCAGGAAAAGTTATCTAAATTGGTCCCAGAATCAAAAATTGGAATTGCTCATGGTCAGTTAAGAGAGCATGAATTAGAGCAGGTTATGCAAGACTTTCATCAACAGCGAATTAATATCTTATTATGCTCAACAATTATTGAGAATGGAATTGATATTCCAACGGCAAATACAATAATTATGAACCGAGCAGATAAATTTGGTTTAGGTCAGCTTCACCAGTTGAGGGGCAGGGTAGGAAGGTCACACCATCAAGCTTATGCGTACTTGTTATTGGATCGTGATAGAAAAATTACATCTCAGGCAAAAAAACGCTTAGATGCAATTCAAATGCTTGAGGATTTAGGAGCTGGTTACTATTTAGCTATTCACGATTTGGAGATTAGAGGTGCTGGAGAGCTTCTTGGGAGCAACCAAAGTGGAGAGATTCATGAAATAGGGTTTAATTTATATATAGATATGTTGAATCAGGCAGTAAAAGTTATTAAATCTGGTAAAACGTTAGATATAGATAACCCTATATCTACAAAAAAAGAAATTAATCTACATGCCCCAGCTATTTTGACTGAGTCCTATTGTAGGAATGCCAATGAGAGGCTCATCATTTATAAAAGACTATCAAGCTGTAAGGATACAGAGGAGCTAAAATTAATGAAAGAAGAACTTATTGACCGTTTTGGAGTTATGCCGGAGCAAACCCAAAACTTAATTATCCTTCATCAGTTGCGACTTGATATTGAGCAATATGATGTTGAAAAAATAGATGCGGGTAAATCTTCTATAGAAATAACATTTAAGGCCGATGCCAATATTGATCCAATTAAATTAATAGATCTTATTCAGACTAATAAAACAATTAAAATGAATGGCCCAAAAAAAATTAAGTCTGTAGTTTCAATTACTGATATAAAAAAACGCTCAGAGTTTATAACTAAACTTCTAAAAGAAATAGTTTAAATTTTAATTAGACGACCTTGGGCAACAAAATATATTGCTTTTTGAGTTAAGTACCCATCATCAAATAAAGATGCATAGATATTCAGTTGGTCAATATGAGTTTTTGCTTCAATTTTTAAATCTAATTTATCGTTAAACACAGTTTTGTAGTCAATAATCCATCTGACTCCATCTTCAATAAAAATCCTGTCAGGTATGAGTGTTTTAACTTCGTCTTTTATTACACGAAGGTAAGTAGCTTCCATAGATTCATCTTTGTGAAGTTGATAAATCCATCGGCCATCTTTACTATTTTTTAATGATAACAATGAATACTCTACCACTTTGATTGCAGAATTTATTTCATCGTCTGAAAAATTATTTTTAACAAAAATATTTTTTATAAAACTTAATTTATTACTTAATAATTCTACTATATCTAACTGTTTATAAATAATTAATTCATAATATTTATGAATTAAAGTTCCTGTAAAACTATAAACGCTATCATTGGATATTTTCTTTTTTTTTATGTTTTTAATTGGTGGAATTGGTGTATTTACTATGATATTTCGATTAAAATTTTCACTTTTAAGGCGCCTTAATTTTGGTACAAATTCTTCAATAGGTACAAATTTTTCATTCTCTATCGTTATTTCTTGTGGCCATAATATATTAAGTAAACTATTTTTAGGTGGGGCTATTTCCCCCTTTGAATTTTCTGTAACCGATCCAATTAAATGGCAATCCTCTTTTGCTCTTGTGATTGCTACATACAATAGTCTAATGTTTTCATTTTGTAGCCTTACCAGCTCTTTACTCCGATGGTAATCATATAAATTATCTTGATCTTCGTTATTATTATTAAGTGATAAAATTTTACCTTCGTCATCACTAGCAATTAATGTGTGATCGTCTGATTTTGGAACACGACCAAGCCCAGGGATAATTACACATTCAAATTGATCACCTTTTGCCTTATGCATAGTAAAAAATTTCACTGGGTAGGGCTTGTTAGTTCCATCATTAGTATTTAAGTCTTTAATTATCCTGTCTAACTTTTCAAAATCAATAGACAGCGGTGTACTTGATTTATCAACGAGATCAAAAAATTTATCAATTCGTTCCATATCATTTGTATCTACTATTGTTTGCTTACCTAAAAGTTGCCTCCATATTGATTCAATAAAGAAGCGATGAGCAACTCTACCTCGAAATTGTATGCTCTTATTTATAACTCTTTTCAGGAAATTTAGTCTTTTTTGGCCGTCACTGGTTAACCGCTCTGTTATTGAGGGGTTATTGATAATAAACCAAGGAGTCTCGGTTGAATTAGTATCAAACAAACAAGTTAAATCTTCAAGCTTTAAACCACACCAAGGCGCTCTTAAGATGCCGATCCAGCTAACCTTATCATTAAAATTATAAAGTGCCTTAGTTAGGCAAAGAATATCCTGGAACGATTGATTGTATTCAATTGAATCAATTTCAGTAGCTTCGATTGAAAAGCTACCATCTGTCCTCATAAGTGTTAATAAGCTTCTTAGATGTGAGCGGTTACGAGCTAAGATCACTATTTCAGTTTCTTTCTTTTTAGCTTTTATCTTTTGAATTATTTTAAAAATATAATCGGCTTCTAATTTTTTTTCAGTATAATTGTCTTTAATTTTATTTTTAAGTATATGAAACTTAACTCCATCACCTTCTATATCCTTAGTCTTCGGACCACTAAAAGAGGGGTGGTATCTTATTAGACCAATGTCCGTATTGTCAATCTGACCAAATGCATTTTTATAACTGTCATTCAACCAATTAATAATTTTTATATTTGAACGAAAATTTACTTCCAACTTACATGCTTTAACTCTAATATCACCGAACTGTTGTTTTTTTTGTAGAGTATCAAAAATACTAACTTCAGCTTTTCTGAAACGATAAATAGATTGCATAGGGTCTCCAACAGCAAAAAAAGATTTGCCCGGGGTGCCTGAAAAGTTATCAGTAAGGAGCATAAGAAATTTTTGTTGTAGAGTATTTATGTCCTGAAATTCATCAATTAAAATATGGGAAACCTTTTCATCAAAAAGGATAGCGATGTCTGTATTATCAGTTAAAGTCACAATAGCATTTCTAATGACCTGGGTATAATCTAACTCACCCCTCACTGTAAATTGCTCTTGAAGCTTTAATTCGAGATCTGACAGAAGGACAGCTGCATTATGCATTTTTGTTGGAAAGATATCTGCTATATTTTCTTTATATACTACATTATTAAAATCTTTTAAAGTATTGTTTATATGTAAATTAATTAATAAATCTAATAATTTACTACTATAAAATATTCCCTCCTTATCTTTTGGAAACCCTTCGTTTGGACCAAATCTCTTACGAATATTACCATCCTTAGTCATTATTAAATCTCTAAACATAAGCCAAAAATCAATGTTATTTTCTTCCTTTAAAAATTTGGAGTCTTGATAAGATAAAATACTTTTAATGTCTTCTATTTGTTCTTTTTTGAATAAACCATTGAGTTTTATAACCCATGTTTTCATTTCGTTTAAGTAATATAATTTCGTTTCATTTTCAATTTTTGTGGGATTGTTTTTGTAATATTGTATTTGTTCTATCCACTGATCTCTAGTTTCAAGTTGAGCAATTAATTGGTTTTTTATCTTCTGATAGTCATAATTTAAAAATGGAAATAATTCGGTTAGTTGATTATTATCCTTCATTGTTTCTTTTACTGCAGCCTCATATACTGCATAGGGATCATCACTTGTATTCATAAATAGTGACTCACTAAGAAGAGGGGCCTGACGAGTAATTTTTGATGCAAGGCTATCAATTGTCATTATTTCTAATTGACTCATAAAATCTCTACCCCAATTGAGTTCTTTTGCCCTATCTTCAATTTTTTTAACTACTTCCTCCGTACCATAATCCTCCTGTTCATTGTATTGTCTTAAAACATTCTCATGCATTTCTGCAGCTGCTTTGTTAGTAAAGCTAATTGCAATAATCTCCTTCGGGCTCTCCACAACTGTCAAAATCTCAAGTATTCTTCTAGCTAAGGATGTTGTTTTTCCAGACCCAGCAGGCGCCTGGACTAAATAAGAAGATTCTGGATTAATTACCTCATCTCGTATTTTTTGATCTATTGGCTGCTCATTTATCAATTTATTCATCTTCTTCCTCGAGCAGAAATCGTCTTTCAGCTAATCTTAGTAGTGGCTTTACAGAACAATACTTAAGATCATTTTCTTTTTTAATTAATACCCTTGCATCACCACTTAAATAACCTGACGTAAGCTTGTGAATATCTTCGTGCCATAAATTGATTAGGTATTGCCATTGCCCCTCATCCTTTTTTGATAACGAACAGTCTTTTAATTCTCCATCAATTGAATCTTGACCGTAAGATGATAAACCGACCAGCTTAATTTTTTTATTATGAATGTAGGCAACCCCAGCTGCACTGATATTTTTTATATTGCTGAAAATTGTATAAATAGGCATTTGTAGGTTCGATATTGGTGTTTTTGTCCATCTTGATATTGCTTCCTCACTTCCTGTTTTATAGTCAATAAGAACTTTTGATCCATCTTGATATTCATCAATTCGGTCAATTTTTACATTGAAAGTAATCCGATCGATATTAATTTTGTACTTTTTCTCAACTTCAATCACTCGAAATGTTGGCCTCTTTGTTTTTTCAAAAGAAAGCCATTGATAGAGTATATTTTTAAAGTAGTTACTTTCAAGTAGAATTTGATTGGAAGTTAAATAGGGGTTTCTTGACTTGTAGGCAGACATAACTCCTTTGATTAAGCCATCTAAATTTTTTTGAAGCACTCTCTCAGACGTATTGACGAGGTTAGTAGAATCTTTACATCGCGCCCAAAATTTTTCTAAAAGCTCGTGCATAATGTTACCTCTTGCCATCTTAGAAATTTCTTCTTGACTGTCTTCATAAAAAGAATTTGCATGGAGTCTGTTCTCATAAAATGCCCATGCAGGACATATTTGATAGTTTTCTAAAGCTCGAAAACCTCCAGAAACAGAAATTTCAGTGCCTAGAATTTCAGGAGCCTTATGATCTTCAATTATCTCTAAATTAAAATCTTCATTTTCTTGTGGTTTGATAGAGGATGTTGAAGTTATTAATTCTTTGAAACCCTCAAAATATCCAGGTGTTTTAATTAATATTGCTTCTCCTTCTTTTCTTGAATATGAAATTGTGATATCCGTACTAAAATTTTTTAATCTATTTATACGCTCTTCTTCTATTTTTTTTTCATAAACCTCATCAAAAATATGATATTTTTTTTGTAGTTTGCTTGAAATAAATGGATTGTATTCAGTTTTGCCTGGGCAAATATTAATGTTCATATTCATAAGCCAAATAGCATCATATTTTCTTATTGGGTTTTCTTCAAAACCTTGAATATCGATACAATAATCTATTGCTTCCGTATGGGCAGGCCAGCTAGATAATTGAGTAAAAAGTATTTCCTGATACTCTTCGAGTGTAATTGAATAGTCAATTATTTGATTATTTTCAATTTGATTTAATGATTTAAGTAATAAATCTAAATTATTGATTTCAAATAATAATAAATTTTTAATTTTAAAAATTTTTATTGCGTTCCAGTATTGCTCAGTGAGGTTTATCCACTTTGAAATTTTTTTCTTACCCTTCCATAATGATTGATTTTTTTTAATTAAAGACAGAGTTTTCACTAATGAATCTAGATTTAATTCTTTTACCTTTGGGTCATTATTTATTAATTTAATTAATAAAGTAACAGATATTTTTGGAATTTTTTTGTCATTTATATAGTTAGCTAATTTCTCTCTATCATTATATCCATTTGTATCAATCCAGTTATTAAATACCAATGACTCGTAAAAAATTTTTATATTATTTTGATCTGTTTCATTTAATTTTAGAAGATTTATTGCTGCTATTACAATTGGCTCGTTTGATAATGGGCGCTGAAGATTTGAATTGTATATATTATTTCTATCATAGTTGTAATAAATATCCGGTTGTATTTTGCGATCTAATTCATTAACTAATTTCGTTTGGTATTTACTTAATGCTGGGCTAATAATTAATAATTTTTTGTTTATATTTTGACCGACCCATTTAGTAATTTCTTTTATTTCTTCTTCAGCATCTTCACATTGTATTTCTTCAAGTCGTTTTATTTTTTCTTCTTTACATACGTACTCTTTAATTTTATTTTTTTCAGTTAAAACATTTATAAGTTCTTCGTAAAGGGGTTTTTTACTATCAAATCCAACCAACATTAATTCTTGGTTCGTAACAATATTAAATTTTATCTGTTTTTCTATAAAAAACTGTATGAGGTTAATCTTACTCATAATTTTCTTTTTGGAGCAATGTTTTTTAAATTGAGCTAACCATTTATAAAATTTCTCCCCCTCTAAAGTGAAGTCATAATCTTTTAACTCAATGCTCTTAATCCTATACTCTCTAACTTTTTTGTCTGCACTGATTACCTTTTCTACGATACTATCAATCTGTTTTTTTTGAAATTTTTCCTCCTTAAGATCATTTTTAATAATTTTTTCCCAAAGTATTTTCTCTTCTATACCATTTAAAATACTATAGCTTTCATTAACTGGCCCAACCATACAGAACTCCTGATATTCTTTTTTCACCCAACTGTCAACCGAATATATAGGTGGTAGTTGCATTGAATTTCTTTTAATTTTTTCTTTGAATACCAGTCTCATATCTTCGACTTGGTTGTCGGTCATACAAATAATGGTATCTATTGATTTTATAAACATGAATATAATTGTAATCTTAGTAGGAAAAATATGAAGTATAATTCCACATTAATTTGTAATCTAAAAGGTTTATATGAAAACTGCTCAAGAGGTTAGGGTTGGGAATGTAATAATGGTCGACGGCTCCCCTATGGTTGTTCATAAATCTGAATATAATATATCTAAGTCCGGTAGAAGACAAAATGCAGCAATTGTAAAAATGAAAATGAGAAACCTACTGACTGCCAATACTACAGAGACTATTTTCCAGGCAACTGATAAATTCGATGTAGTAATTCTTGATAAAAAAGATGTAACCTATTCGTATTTCTCAGACCCAAATCATATTTTTATGGATTCAGATTTTAATCAATATGAAGTAGATAAGGCTAACATGGAAGATGCTTTAAGGTTTCTTGATGTCGCCATGGAATGCGAGGTTGTTTTTTATGAGGATAAAGCAATCTCAGTTGAACTTCCCAATTCATTGGTCCGAGAAATAACCTATACTGAGCCTGCTGTTAAAGGAGATACAACTTCTGGAAAAGTTATGAAGCCAGCTAAAATTAATACAGGGTTTGAATTGATGGTCCCATTGTTTTGTGAAAATGGAGATATGATTGAGATTGATACTAGAACTTTAGATTATAAAAACAGAGTTAAAAAAGACTAAGTGGCTAAGCAGTTCCACCAACGGTAATATTGTCAATCTTTAAAGTTGGTTGCCCAACTCCAACAGGAACACTCTGCCCCTCTTTACCACATGTTCCTACCCCAGGATCTAGCGCCATATCATTACCAACCATACTTACTTGTTTAAGTATTTCGGGACCATTACCAATTATGGTGGCCCCTTTAACCGCATGGGTAAGCTTTCCATTTTTAATAATATGAGCTTCAGAAGCAGAAAAAACAAATTTACCACTAGTTATATCAACTTGCCCCCCCCCAAAATTATGAGCATAAATTCCGTCTTTGACTGAACTTATAATTTCTTCTTTTGTGTATTTTCCGTTTAGCATATAAGTGTTAGTCATTCTTGGCATGGGAAGGTGAGCATACGATTCTCTTCTACCGTTTCCTGTTAGTGGCATATTCATTAGTCTTGCATTTAACGAATCCTGCATATAGCTTACTAACTTTCCTTTATCGATTAAAGTTGTTTTTTGTGTCTCATTTCCTTCGTCATCGATATTTAAAGAGCCCCTTCTGTCTTTAAGAGTTCCATCATCAACAACAGTTATATTTTTATTTGCTACTATTTCACCCATCTTATTTGAAAATGCCGATGTCTTCTTTCTATTGAAATCGCCTTCAAGCCCATGACCGATTGCCTCATGAAGTAATATTCCTGGCCACCCTGAACCCAACACAACTGTCATTGATCCTGCAGGAGCAGCACGAGCATCAAGGTTAACTAAAGCCTGATTGACTGCTTCTGATGCGTATTTAACTAACATCTCTTCTGAAAAGTATTCGAGATTAAATCTACCACCTCCACCAGAAGAGCCTTGTTCGCGCCTTTCTCCCTCTGCTACGATAACGCTTACAGAGAGGCGTATTAATGGCCTTACATCCTCTACAAGATGTCCAGAGTGATTTTGGATAAGTATGACTTCATATTGCGCCGCAAGTGACGCTGAAACTTTAATAACTTTTGTACTTAGTCTTTTTGCTTGTTGATCTATGGCCTCTAAAAGCTTTATTTTTCTTATATTGTTTAGGCTGTCAATAGGGTCCTGGTTTGTGTATATTTTTTTTGGTTTTGGTTTTTTTTGATTCGGTATTACTAGAGACTGGCCTTGACTTTCTATTGCACCTATTATTTTTGTCGCATTATTTAAAGCATCTAGTGATATATCATCCGAGTACGTAAAGGCAGTTTTCTCAGCACTTATTGATCTAACTCCCACACCTTGATCAATCGAGTAGCTTCCATTTTTTACTTTACCGTCTTCTAATGACCAAAATTCATTTCTTGAGTATTGAAAATAAATATCAGCGTAATCAATATTTTTTTTTGTGATTGTATTAAGCACTTTAGTAAGATTATCATGCGTTATATCAGTTTTATTTAATATAAATTTGTTGGAAAATTCAAATTGTTTCATATCAGTTTACTTAAAAAGTTCACGAGTTGGATTTATGATTTGTTCATCTATTATATTACCTAAGAAATTATCTTGCTCTACTTCTTCTTCTATAGGATCACTCCAGGTACCAATTATTTTATATTGATCAGTTAGCACTTCATTTAGAGGGTCATCCAATATTTTTTGAGCAATAAAAGCTGCAGCTCCCGCAATAGGTCCTCCAGCAAGTGCTATAAGTGACATACTATCTGATATACGAGGCGTTACTGTAACAAATAATTCTTGTGTTTCGTCATTTAAGTTAACTGCCCCTTTTAGTAATATATCTGCTGCTGGCCCATCAATTTCAAAATTATCAGAATTAAGTATTCCATTATTTATTTTTACACTACCGTTAATTTCATCAAAAACAAAGCCTTCGCTAAATAAATCACTAAAGTCAAGCTGAAGCCTTCTAGGTAAATTTTGTAGAGTAAGAAGACCAAATAACCTTCCAAATCCAGGCTTTACTTCAAGTATTACCCCTTCTTTAGCGTCTAATGAGAAACGGCCGTCAGCCATAGATTTGTCAAAACTTAATGGATTACCTGGCCAAGATAGGTACCCTTTAATTTTTGCATTACCACCTTTCATAAGGCTGCCCATTTCTAATTGCTCAAGTGTTTTATCCAAGTTAATCAAATTCCAATCAAAATTTATTGATGAGCTAGGATTTAACCCCTCATCATCCCAGGAACCCGACATCTTTAAAATATTATTTTTATTCATCAGTTCGAATAACTCAATACTCCAAATTCTTTTTTCTTTAGAGGCCACAAGACGCATTTGCCCTTCTACAATACCAATATTGGAAGTTTGTGATTTGAAGGACTGAACTTTTATATCTATTTTAGGTGGGTTATAAAAAATTAACCTACCTTCTTCTTCAGTTTCGATATTTTCCAATAAGTGAAGCTTATCAAATCTTGCTTTAATTAGATTGCTATTTTTGTCCCAAAGAATATTTCCATTAGCCTCATCCGATTTGAACTGTATATTGGTGCCAGCACTACCAGGTCTTATTTTTATATTTGCATTCTCTAAAATATAGCCGTAAAGCCTTAAGTCTTGAATTAGTATTTCCGCTTGATCGATGGCAATATGCTGCTTGTTGTTATCTGACTTTATTTCAGATTCGTCCGCACTTAGCAAAAAGTCAAAATCTTTCTCGTTAGCCGAAGGAATATTTGCTACAAGGTGTATACCTTTATTTGGCAACACAGTTTTTTGGTTTGAGTTTATTGTGATTAATCCATTTTTAATGTTCACTGGACTATCTGGGTTATTAGCAATATTTATAATGGCTTTAATATTGGTGCCTAGTTGCACAAATATTTTATCTTCGGTTGAATTTGTTGTGGTTTTATTTATTGAAAGCGATAAAATATCGTTCTCTAGTTTATTTAAAATACTTAGATCTTTTATTTGTATCCCAATCAGATCGCTTGTAAATAAAAGCTCACTTTTACTTTTATGTAAATTTATTTCTCCACTCCACTTTGCTTTTCCAGAAACTTTATTAGTAAAATCCTTACCTAATACCTCTTTAATAAAATTTTCCCCTATATAGCTTTTAATATTAATTTTTGTTATTTCATCAATATTTTTTAGGTCAATGTTTAAAGGTTCGCCATACAAGACTCCCTCGACATTTTTTAT
>Ga0209383_1001369_pt1 | contig 15280 bp, 14 predicted proteins | sample CoawatmetaG02DNA_FD_187510 | JGI IMG/M metagenome (GOLD analysis project Ga0209383, IMG submission 187510) | Marine microbial communities from the West Antarctic Peninsula - Coastal water metaG029-DNA (SPAdes) (version 2) | ecosystem: Environmental > Aquatic > Marine > Coastal ... | reverse complement strand
TCATTTTTTGAATTTCTAAGCTTTCTTTTTTTCCAAAAGAAAACCTTGGTGGCATCTTATTCTTTCTAACTTTTTTCCCGCCGTGTATTGCTAATTTCATTTTATTTTATTTTATTTTATTTTATTTTATTAAACTTATTTTCATTAAAAAATTTTCTTAATAATATTTTGGTATCAATTTTTTTATAGTATTTATTTAATTTTGAAACATTAATACTAAACATGTCATTTTTATTTTCAACATTTTTTTTTCTTACCAGCAAAAAATTATTACTGTTAATCAACGTAAATATTTTTTTAATTTGTATAGGATTGTTGGTGCCAATATTAATAATTTCAAAATTACTTTTTATTTTATGACATATTAATTTTTTAATCAGATTAATTAAAGATTTAACATGATAAACATTATTAAATAAATTTTGCCCCCCATAATATACGATATTTTTTTTATCAAAAATATTTTTAGAAATATTTGATATGAAATTATTGTGATTATCTTGACCAATTATGCCTGGCAACCTAAGAATAATTTTTTCGAAAGGGAACTTATTTTTATTGAGATTTTTAAGATAATTTTCAGAATTATATTTTGATTTAGCGTAAGATGATATTTTTTTAATATTTATCTTATCTATTTCTTTAACAATTTTTTTATTTTGATTTTTATAAATATCAGTAGTTGATAAAAAAATAATCTTCTTTTTTATATTAATATTTTTAATAATCTTTTTTAAACTTTCAAAGTTAATATTTTTATAATCTGTTGCTTTATAATTTTTTTGTGGAGTTATTGCTGCTGCATGAATAAGAATATCACAACTTAATTTTGGAATGATATTTTTCTTAAGATTAAATCTAAAACATTTAAATTTTTTTAAAAACAAAAATTTTATATTGGTGTGACTAAGTAAAATAACATTATCATTGTTATCTAAATTCTTGGCAAGATTTCTTGCTATAAATCCATTTGCACCAGTAATTATAATATTCATTAAATAAATTTATTGAGTTCTTTAAATAATTTAAATTTATTCATTTTATTTTTTAATTCATTAATATTTTTAATTTTTAAATTTTCAAAAACAAAAACAAAATGTTTTTCATTTTTTTTTAATGATTTACAAAATTTTATAAAGTCTTTTTTATTATCTGGTAACATGTAGATACTCATCATGACAATAATATCTGTATCCTTTTTTTTTAATAATGAAAAAAGTTCCATCCAACAATTTTTAATATTATGTTCGTTGACTGATAATTTTAGAAGTAAATCATTTTGTTCACAGTAATTCTTTATAATTATATTTTGAATGTTGGTAGGTAAGTAAACTCTATTAAAAGGTTTGAGAAACAAATAACCTTGAGCAATTTTTTTACTAGAATTCATCTGGAATATTAAAATTCAGTGCAAATTGCGTTGCAGGTTTAATTGTTAGTGGTACATAAAAATATCCAATTCTTTTTCCAAACTGACTTTTATTAGAATAAGTTGAAAATAGATTTTTAAATCTTGAATTCATGGAAATTCTAGTCTCATTTGTTAAATTTGTAACATTGCCATGCAATAAATTTGGAGAAAATAATAAAAACTCTCCTCTTTTAACGGAAATAAATTTTTTTTTATTTTTATGTTTATTATAAATTTTATCCATGCCATCATATTTGTATTTATCTAATTTTTCAATTGTCTTTTTGCTAAAATTTTTATCAAACACATACATTGATTTTGTCTTAAAAACATTTGTTAAGGGTACCCATAATACAACTTGAAATTTACTTTCTCCACTTAAGCTATCGGCGTGCATTTCTAGTTTAGAAGAATTATCATTGGGCATTTGAATTGAAAAATTAATTTTGTTTTGTGCTGCAATTTCTGTACCTACTAATTTTTCAATAGTTTTAGCTGCTAATGAAAAATATGTTTTGTAAAATTCATAATCTGAGTTTAATTTTTTATAGATTGTAAGTCTTAAATTATTAAGTTTTTTATTGTCTAAATATTTGTGAATATTATTAAATAAATATTTCTCTGTTGATTTTTTTTTATAATTAATAAATTTTTTAATTATTAAATAAATTTTTTTTTCTATTTTTAAGAAATTTTTCTTATTTTCAATTTTAGAAATTATAAATCCATTTTTTATAAAATCTTGTTCAACTTTATTTTTTTTCATTTTTATTGTTTCTATTTATAAAAAAAGTATCTTTAAGATATTTGCTATCATTTAGATTATTTAATTCAATTTCCTCTAATGCACAAAATAGTCTAATATTATTTTTTTTAAGATTATTAAATATTTTCTTTAAATCTTTATATTCCTTAAGCATAAATAGGCTATAAATTATTAATCCACTAAATTTTGTGTTTTTCTTATTTACTAATGAATCAAACATTAAATATGAATTTTTCATTTTATATTCAGTTGAACTTAACAAAAGATTCATTTTATTTCTTTGAGCATAATCTCTAATCACAAGATTTTGAACTTTTTGAGGAATTATATTGTTATCTATTTCTCTTGAAAAAATATAACCCATATGCCATATTTTTTTAGATTTTTGGTTCTTCATAATTTATACCCATGATCGAGGCTTGTCTCATATTAATTGATGTAAAATATTCTCCATATTTTTTTAAATCATACGGAGAGAATAATGATTTAAATCTGCAATTAAAACTCCATCTACTTGTTGTTTCTTTATTAACTACATTCCCATGTAATAAATTTTGTGAAAAAATTAAACCTTGACCATATTTAATATCTAACCACTTCAGTTTTTTATTTGCATGATGATAAATTTTTTCAGCAGTTTTAAATTTATTTAAATTATTAAAATAATATTTATTTTGTTTTGGAGAAAGTATAAACATTGATTTTGTTTTTTTAACTGAAACTAATGGTATCCACAAAACTAATTCGAATGGAGAATTACCAGACCAAACATCAGTATGTATTGGAAGTATTGACGAACTATCATTAGGTAACTGTATACTTAAATTTATTTTTTTTTGAATAGCTAACTCATTTCCACAAAATAAATCAATATATTTACGACCCATTTTATAATAATTTCCAAGGAATTTTTTATCTTTATTTAGTTTATTATATATTTTTAATCTAAATAAATTTAGTAGATTGTTTTCAACATAATTTTGCGTGTAGTTAAAAAAATTATTATCTTTGATTTTTAATTTTAAAATTTTTTTTGCTTCTTTTGCAATTTCTTTTTTTATATTTTTTAATATTTTTATATTTTTAATATCAAATATATAATATCCATTTTTAGCAAATTTGTTTACAGCTTTTTTCTCTTCATGAGTTAAAATTTCCATTCAATTTTATATAATTCAGTTATAAATTTTTTTTAATTTAGATCAAATATTTACTATTAAATAAAAATTTAATTACTTAAAGTAAATAAATTCATAATCACCACTATATTTAAATTTTTTAAAAAGCCAAACCCATTCATTCTTGCTAAAAAATGCATTTGCAGTTAAAGCCCAACATTGTAAATTAAATAATTCTTTCGAGTTTCTATAACTTTCAACTACAATAAAATTTTTTTTTCCTACTCTTTCAAGTTCTTTTAATGACTTTTCTAATTCAAATATTTCAAGATTATGAAGACAATTAAAAGATAAAACTAAATCAAAAAATTTAGATTTATATGGAAATTTTTTTTTTACATCACCAATTTTAAGATATTTCTTAATTTCTTTTTTTGAATTTTTTAATCCATGTTTTGATATATCAAATCCTCTTACATCAATTCCAGGTAGAAGACGTTTAATTTCAAACAATAAAAAACCTTTTCCACACCCTGCATCTAAAATTTTAGAAGTATTATTTAACCTATAGATTTTTATAATTCTTTTTGCCATAGGAGTTATCAAACCTGGTATAAATTTATAACCACCGTATCCATATTTCCTTGGGCCATCCCAATATTCTTTTTCAAATTTTCTTGCTTTACTCATACAATGAATCTTACCATTCATCATTCTTCCAACATAATCTCTTTTAGTTTTTTTGTGGAACTGAGTAAAAACTTTTTGCTCCTTCATTAAAATGGTCCTATAAATTCTTTTGGCTTATCGTGCTCTCTCATTTCATTAATATTTTTCCAAATTATTTTTTTTCTATTTAATAATTTCATAATTTCTCTAGCAACATCTTTTTTGGAAGGATAATATTTTTTTGTTAAAGAATATCCTGTTGGTGTGGGCACATTGGGCATACCCATCAAAATTGGTTTAGATTTAAAATAATTTAAATTATTTTCTGAAATATTTGATATAATTTCCTTTCCTGTAGAAAAAGATTTATGGCATGTATCAAGTATTAACAATTTTCCTGTTTTCTTTACAGAATTACTTATCGTTTTCATGTCTATTGGGCTCACAGATAATAAATCGATAACTTCTGCAGATATTTTATTGTCTTGAAAAAATTTTTTCATTCCCACTATTTCATGAGTAGAATTCGACATTGACACAATGGTTAAATCTTTGCCTTTATTAATAATATTGCACTTACCAAGCTTAAGATCATATTTTTTAATTGGCACATTATCTGATAAGTCATAAAGCCATCTATGTTCTAAAAAAATTACTGGATCTGGATCTTTTATACTTGAAATTAGCAAACCTTTTGCATTATGTGGATTAGATGGCATTACGACTTTTAAACCAGGAATTTTTGCAAAAAAAGATTGATAACTTTGAGAGTGCGTGGGACCTTGTCCCCAACCTCTTCCAATTATCATTCTTATAGTAATAGAAAGATTTCTTTGTCCACCAAACATATAGTGCCATTTTGATAAACTATTAATTATTTGATCCATTGACAAAAATGAAAAGTCAACTCTTTGATGACTAAAAATTACTTTTGAACCTAAATTGGCAAGACCAACAGCAATTCCTGTTAATGCATTTTCAGAAGTTGGAGTATCAAATACTCTTTCCTTGCCAAATGCCTCAACTAAATTTTCAGTTGAATAAAAAACTCTTCTAGGATCAGTGACACCAAGTCCATAACATATAATACTTTTATCAGTTTTCATTGACTGATAAATAGCCTCATTTATTGCTTGATTAAATTTTATTTTTCTTTTGGTCATAAGTTTTTTTTAAATACATGAAGTTTAAAGTCTTCAGATTTGGGAAATTTTGATTTTTCAGCAAATAAAAACGCATTTTTAATTTTTTTATTAATTTCAGTAGTAATTTTTTCTAATTTTAATTTGGATACTTTGTTTTTTATTAAATAATCATAAATTTTTTTTAACGGATCTCTTTTTTTCCAATAACTGATTTCATTTTTTGATCTATACTTTAAATGGTCATCATTTAATGGCCCAACGTGTTCATATTTTCTATAAGTAAGAAATTCAAGAAATATTGGTTTTTTATTTTTAATTACATAATCTCTAGAATATTTTAAAGTTTTTAAAACTTTTTGCCAATTAGATGTATCAACTCTTATAGTTTTAATACCCAATCCAGAAATTCTATTTGCAATATTAATTTTAGTACTTTGTCTCTCTTTTAGAGGTGTATAAACAGAATAAAAATTATTTTCACACACAAATATAGATGGTAAATTTTTTAATATTGCAAAATTTAAAGATTCATAAAATACACCAGTTTCAACACCTGCATCACCAAAAAAAATTAACGATACATTTTTTTTTTTGTTAATCTTGAAATAAAGAGAGTGACCAACTCCTATTGGTATTGAGTTTCCTACAATTGCAGTGCTACCTAAAAAATTACACTTAGTATCAATTAAATGCATTGATCCACCTTTGCCCTTAGAGCATCCTGTTTCTTTTCCATATATCTCAGCAATCATTTTGCCTAAATTTCCACCTTTTCCAAGATAATGAGCGTGTGCTCTATGAGAGCTTACTGCTACATCGTCATTTTTAAAACTTTCTTGTAAGCATGCAGAAACAATTTCTTGCCCTACTGATAGATGGGTTGGACATCTCATCTTCCATTCTAAATATTTTTTTGCTATCTCTTCATCTGTTAATCTAATTAACAAAAAATTTTTATAAATATTTAAAATATTTTTCATTAAATTTAAGATAATTTAATATTTTGCATTTTTTTTATATTAAAATAATTTTCATTCACCAAAGGTTCATCAAATTTGTTTTGATCAAATGCACTAATTAAATCTTTAATTGCATCTTCAACAGTATTGTTCATTTTAAAACCTAATTTTTCCTCAATTTTACCAGAGCTTATATGATAAGATCTATTATCATCAGTTGGTAGAACTTTTAAATCTACATTCTTGTTTATCGTTTTTCTTACAAGTTCAGCAATTTCTATAACTTTTAAATTTTCATACCCAACATTAAAAATTTCATTTTGAATTTTTGATGTATCAGATCTTAATACTTGTAAATATGACTCAGTCATATCGTTGATGTTTACATTGGGTCTTAACTGCTGTCCACCAAACACACTAATTTGTTTTTTATTGTAACCAAGGTTTGTAAGGAGATTAACAACAACATCAAATCTTTGTCTAATTGAGTATCCACATACTGTTGCAGGTCTAATTACTGTCCAGGTCATATCGGTATTTCTATAATTTAACAAAACATTTTCACATTCTACTTTAAACTTTGAATAATCTGTTAATGGTCTAAGTTTGTGGTCTTCAGTAACATTTTTTTCTTCACTTAATCCATAAACACTTGAAGAAGAAGCATAAATAAACCTTTTAATCTTATTGTTAACACACATCTTTACAAATTTTTCAAAAGGATCAAAGTTTATTGATTTTCCTAACGAAGGATCTAGTTCAAAACTTGGATCGTTCGAAATGCAAGCTAAATGTATAACATGATCAACTTCATGTAGTGATTTTTCAAGCTCAATAGTATCTCTAATATCACCTTTGACTATTTCTAAATCTATATCTTTTTCAAATTCTACTTTATAAATTAATAAGTCAAAAACTCTAACTTTATAACCTTCATTTAACAGTTTTTTAATTAACATTGAGCCAACGTAGCCAGCTCCACCAACAATTAATATTCTTTCTTTCATACTTTTAGCATCGTTTCTATTGTATTTAGTAACTGATTTTTATTAAAATTAAAGTTATTTGCCTCATGCTTTATACTTTCGGCTGAAAAAATAGAACCTAGTAATATTGATAATTCTTCATCTACTTTATTCATCAAACAAAGAGCAATTATTGGTATCATTGAGTCTCCAGCTCCAACTTTATCATTTACTGTGTTTGCAAATCCTGGTGCAGAGTAAAACTTTTTCTTTTTTTTATTAAATAATATCAATCCTTTTTTACCTCTTGTGACTATCAAAAAATTCGCATTATTTTTTTTTGACAATTTTTTTATTAAATATCTTAAATGATTATTTCTATCTCTCAGTTCATGTCTAATCTCCAATTCATTCATACACAAAAAATCAAAATTAGGATAATTTGATAGCGAATGATAACCAATACTAGATGAATTTAGTTGAGAGTTTATAGATTTAAAGCAGTTTCTCTTCTTAGTCAAACTTTTTATTATTTTTTTTGTAAATAAACCATGGCCATAATTAAATGCCATAATTAATTTATTTCTTGGTATTTTAGTTATTGTATTTATAATTTTTTTTTCTATGTTTTCATCTATAAAATCGTCATTTACATTATAGATCCCAATAATTTTTTTATTTGAGTAATCATCTATATATCTTTTCTTCTCAATTGTTGGTGAGTTTTTTTTACTATAAAAATTAAATTTAATATTTTTTGATAATCTTTGATTTATTAATGAAAGATACTTTTTATCTTCACCTATATATGATGATATCTTAATTTTTTTTACAAAGTTTGAAATGTGATTTGCAACAGACAGTACTCCACCTAAATAGACTGGTGATCTGGTCTCTAAAAAGTTTAAAACACTTTCCTTACCAGATTTATTTAATACATTTAACTTATTATAAATATCAATTATTGATTCACCAAATATAAACACCTCTTGATTTGAAATATTATCAAGTATTTTAATAATTTTATCTAAATCATTTTTTTTTCTTATCTTTTTCAAAAATTCAAGCTGTTCTTTAGTAAAGATAAATTCTGAATTAATTAATTTACTTGAGCTTGAAGTTTTGCTAGAAGTAATAAATAATTTTCCTCCATTTTTTTCAACAATATTTTTTTCTGTGTAAATTTTTTTTGTTCTATCTTTACTCAGGTCTTTATAATCTGGTCCCTTGCAATAAAGATTAGGTTTGATTTTTTTAATTATTTCAAAAGAACTTTTGGAATTACTTTCTACTAAAAAATCAATACTTTCAATTTTCGAAAGAGCATACATTCTGTCTTGCAAGTTAAAATATGGTCTATTATCTCCTTTATTTATGTATTTATCTGCTGTTACAGAAACAACTAATAAATCAGAGTTTTTTTTTACTTCATCAAAATGTCTTAAGTGTCCATGATGAATTAAATCAAAAACACCATGACTAAGAGCTATTATTTTATTTCCTCTTTTTTTAAATTTATTGGATAAATCTTTTATGTTTAAAATTTTCAAATTCATAATTTATTTATTTTAAATATTTAAACCAACTTTTTGTAGCAATTTTAATCTTACCTTTTGTCCAAACAGGAGCTTTTTTCCAATAATTTATATTTTTTATTAACTCATTTACTCCCTTTTCAAATGAAATCTTTGGCCTCCATTTTAAATCTCTTTTTGCTTTTGAAATATTTGCCCAAGTAACATCTGGTTCTCCTGGTCTTTTTTTAATATTTATTTTCTTATGATCTAAAATTTTAACAATATCATTAACGCTCTTTGGCTTGCCCGAGGCAATATTATAAATTTGGTTAGTTTTTTTTGATTTTGCAGCCAAGGTAATTGCTTCAATAATATCACTTACATATGTAAAATCTCTCATTTGCCTACCGTTGCCAACAACAGTGAGTGGAAAGTTTTTTAATTTTTGAGATAAAAATACACCAAATACAGCACCATAAGTGCCTGATGTTCTCGATTTTGTACCATAAACATTAAAAAGTCTCAGAGATATTGCATTTAACTTGTATACTTTAGCCCAATGCATAACCAGCTGCTCCCCAATATTTTTAGTTAATGCATACGGAAACTTTGTATCAATTAATTCATTTTCTTTTGTAGGATATTTTTTTGGAATTCCATAACATGTTGAGGATGCTATATAAATAAATTTTCTAATTTGTTTAGTGGTAAGACTATTTAAAAGATTAAAAGTTCCGACAACATTTGCATCAAAATATTTTTTAGGTTTTTCAATTGACGGAACTATGTCGGCTAATGCAGCCAAATGAAAAATATAGTCAACTTTTTTAAGTATAATTTTTAAATTATCTATTTTTGACAAATCTTTTTGAATAAATGTTATTTTTTTGTTAAATAAAAATTCTTTGATATTTTCTAATCTACCTGTTGATAGATTATCTATAATTATAATTTTACAATTATATTTATTAAATTCTTTTACTAAATGAGAGCCTATAAATCCAGCACCACCAGTAATACAAATTGTTCTATTTTTAAAAATTTCTTTTGATACATTTTTTTTCATTATTTTAAAAAATTATTAAGTTCAGTTTATTAAATATACTATAGTTTTTTCTTTAATTTATTGCTTTGATTTATTGCTTTGATTTATTGCTTTGATTTATAAAAATTTACTTCATTAATTGTCATTTTTTTAACTTAAATTAATAAATTTTAAAGATAAAACTTAACTTTTTTGATTTCTTATTATAATTATTATTAAAATTAACTTTAAATACAATCTGATTCTACTTTATCAGATATAAAATAAATCAATAACAAAAAACTACATTTAACTTATATCTCCAAATTATCGAAATTAATTAAAGATATTGACTATAAAAAAGTTAATTCTCTTGTTCAATTAATTAAAAAAAATCTAAAACAAAAAAATATTTTCGTATTTGGTATTGGTAAGGCAGTAAATCAGCTGCAAATCATTTTGTAATAGATATGACCAAAAATGCTAAAGTAACAACTTAGACTTTTTCAGATGACAATTTAATTTCAAGTTTTTTCAATGATTATGGTTTTAAAAACTAGATACTAAATTGTATAAAATATTATATTAAAAAAGAAGATTTAGTTATTTTTTAAGTATAAGTAGCAATTCTAAAAATTTAGTTAATGCTGTAAAATATTATGATAAAAATAAAATTTATAGTTTTTCTTTAACTGAAGCAAAAAAATAATAAATTGAATAAATTTTCAGATAATTATTTCTGGATTAATTCAAACTCATATAATAAGGTTGAAATTTTGCACCATACAATAATGTTATTGGTAGTGGAACTGATAATAGATCGTTATGATTATAATACAAATTTACATTTATTTTATCTTGAAGTTTAAAGTTAAGATTTAAAGTTTTTTTATTTCTTTTTTAATTATTTAAAAAAATTAATACTACTAGTAGATAAAGCTTTTTCATTTAATAAGTTTACGAAATTTTTTAACTTTTTTTTACAATATCTATTATTAGAAAAGGATCGTGAAAAAATTTTAGATTGTCAATATATTAACTTAAGACATACCAATTGTTTATTTTCACTTTTTCTCGTTAATTTTCTATTAAATCTAGATTCAAATTTTAGTAATTTTACTGAATCATAAATTATAATGTTTATTTAAATATGGCTTTAGTTTAAAAAGTGTTTTAATAAACCATTTAAATGAATTATTATTTTAAAATTCTGCTGTTAATTATATTTTCTCCATTTCTACTATTAATGGTTATCTTATCCTTATCTAATTTTTTACAAATTAGGTTTTATAGCGTTACAACTAATAGAATTGGGCACTTAGTTGAGGATATTAATATAATATTGACACACAAAAAAAAAGTAGGTGGAAGATTTATTGATATTGTATATCTTCAATATCCCGAAATATGTAATCAAGCTTTTTTTGATAACTTTTATAAAAATAATTTTATATTTGTGCCAAAAATTATTGGTGAATATTTTTTTTTACTTTTTCAAAAACTATCAAAAAAAAATAAATTTTTTTTTAGATTCTTTCCCCACAGAAAAAATTCTAAAAAGTCTGGATACCAATTTTTAAGTTGTGATGATAAAATTAATATTAAAATACCAGAATATATTAATGAAAAAGGAAAAAAATTTTTGTCTAAATTAGGGACTAATTCAAAAAAAATAGTTTGTATAAATATTTGGAATGACTCTCATATAGATTCTGGAATAGCAAAAAATCATCATAGTCATCGTAATGGAAATTTTCAAAGTTACATTGCTAGTATTAACTATTTAATTTCAAAAGGATTCTTTGTAATTAAAGTAGGCAGATCAAATATTGAAGAAAAAATTAATAACAAAAATTTTTTTGATTATTCTTTTAATTCACCTAATGATGAACTTGACTTATTTTTAGTGTCAAATTGTTATTTATACATATCTAATTCCACAGGTTTAGACCATCTAGCTTTTGCACTCGAAATACCTATGTTTATAAATACCCCTGTTATATTTGATTTTTTTGTAGAAAAAAAATATACAATGTATTTATTGAGACCCCATTACTCTAATGATTTAAAAAGAGAACTTAGTTACAACGAAATAATTGAAAAAAATTTACCATTTCAGCTAAAGAGCAGTAAATATGAGGAAAATGGAGTTGTAATTAAAGACAATGATGAGAGTGATATTTTGCTTGCTTGTAAAGACATGTTAACACTAATAGAAAATAATTTTAAAGTTGATAAAAACAATTATGATTTATCATTCAAATTTTGGAAAATTTTTATGAAAGCTAAAGAAAATATTGCAGCACAAGCAATAGCAAACCATAAGGAAGACCTTGCAGCACAAACAATAGCAAACCATAAGGTAGACCTTGAATATTATAAAAGTATAGAAATTAATTCATTTTACAGCTGGTCATATCTAAAAAAAAAACCTGAGTTAATTTTTTAATGGTTGCAAATAATAGCAACTTTAAGAGTTATAAATTATTTTTTAATTTAATAAAAAAAAATTATATAGAGTTTTTTTATTTGACAATCATTTTAATAATCGAGTCTACAATACTAATTTCAGCAGTTTTAACAGCACTTCCATTACTGGATTATATAATTGATCCTAGTTTTCAAAACGCTAATGCATTTTCAAAATTAGTTGAAAAATTACTGGTTCAAGTAGGAATTGAAAAAAGTTTGGGAGTATTTATTGGTTTGTTTGTTTTGTTTAATACACTTAAATTTGTGATGACAACTTTTATTTCAATTACAATATTAAATATTAAATATTCAATTATTTATAGGTTGAGTAAAAACTTAGTTGATGCAATTTATAATGCAAAATGGGTTTTTTTTGAAAACAAAAATATAGGAATAATTTTAAATTCTTTAACCAATATTATTTCTAAAATTGTAACTGGTATATCTGATATTGCATTACAATTTTCATTTTTATTTAAGATTTTATCATATCTTGCCATACCCTTTTTTTTAAGTTGGAAAATAACTTTAACTACAATTTTTTTAGTTGGTATTTTTACAATTCCAATAAAGATACTTAATAGATATGCTCATAATTGGGGGAAAAAAAATAATGATTATGATAATGAACTTTTACAAAATATAAGTGAAAGTTATCAAGGTGCAAAAATTTTATTTGGATTTAATTTACAAAAAAATGCAATAAACAAAATTTTAGGCTCTCTTAAAAATTCTATTTTATATGCTAAGAAAAACTTAATTAGTCAAACCGTAATTCTAAATGGTTTTCAACCAATAGGACTTATAAGTGCTACTATTTGTTTTTTTGTTTTTTTTGAAAGTATAGAAAATTTACCAGTTATAACTACGGTATTTTATAGTCTAGTTTCTGCAACTCCTGTTTTGTCAAGTTTACTTAAGGGTAATTTTTCGATCATAAACTTGGGCCCTGCGCTGGATCAATACAACGTTATTTTAAAAGAGGCTGCAGTATTAAAAGAAAATAATGAAAATGAATATATTAAAAAAAGTATAAAGCTTTTTAAAAAAAATATTTTTTTTAAAAATGTTGATTTTTATTATAAAGAAAATGATCTAATTTTAGAAAATGTGGATTTTGAAATAAAAAAAAACCAATTTATAATATTAACTGGTGAATCTGGCTCTGGAAAATCAACTTTAGTAGATCTAATCCTAGGTTTACATAAACCTCAAAAAGGAAAAATTTACGTTGATGGTATCGATCTTAATAATATTAATATAAAATCTTACAGAAACCTTATTGGCTATGTTCCTCAAGATCCTTTTTTGTTTAATGGTACTATTTATGAAAACTTTATATTAGGTAGTCCAGAGTCTTCAATTGAAGATATAAATCAGGCATTAAAAAAATCTAATGCATTTGATTTTATAGATAAGTTTCCAAATAAATTACAAACTCAAGTGGGAGAAAGAGGTTCAAATATTTCTGGTGGGCAAAGACAAAGGATTTGTTTAGCGAGAGCTTTATTAAAAAAACCTGAAATTTTGATATTAGATGAACCCTCAAGCTCGTTAGACAACCATTCATCAAGACTAATTTATGAGTCATTGGAAAAATTACTTAATGATATGACAATAATTCTTGTAACTCATAATTTAGATTTTAATAAAGAAAAAGGTATAATAAAAAAAGTTGAAAATAAAAAAATTATTTAAAATTAATTATTTTAATACTAATTTTTCTCTCTCTAAAATTTTAAATAAACTATCAAAATTTTTAAGTTTTACTTTAAACTTTATTTCATCAATTGAATTCTGGCCATTACAGTAATTCATTATATTTAATAAATTTTTACCTACTTTATTTTTTTTATTTGGAGTATTTATTTTAGTATATAAATTTCTTGAACCTAAATTTGGTTCACACACTGTATTTACTATTGGATAAATAGATTTTTCAATTTCATTAATTACACTTTTATAAACATCAAAGCTTTCTTTTAAACTTTTATACTTTACTAAATCTAAATTATCATCAGATGTATGATACTGATCATATTCATGATATTTGGACCTCATAAGAGACACCATTGGAAGGTCTACACCTGGCCAGCAATACTGACGCTCATCACTTCCTCTTTCTAACCAGCTATATTTTTTATATTTTATTCTATTTTTTTTTAAAACTTTAAAAAGAATTTTATCTGAAATAGTATTGCCATCTCTAGAAGGAAGAACACTAAAATTTCCTGCATCACCCACACATGTCACATTAAATGCCATCAAAACATTTTTTTTCAAATTTTTAAAATTTTTTTTAATATAAGCTATTGAGCCTATAGTTTCTGGTGTAAATACAAATCGATATGAATACTTTAAATTTTTTTTTTGAAGCCATTTTGCTAACGCAGAACAAAGACATGGGCCTGACAATTCATTATTAGCCATAGAAGGATGACAAATATATGTGCTAAAAAAAATTTCTTTTTTAGAGTCACCTTTTATTAGTAATTCTCCATAATTCATTACACCTTTTTTTAAAGATGAATCTATTTTAACTTTAAATTTTTTATTTTTTTCTATTTTTAAAAAATCTTTATATTTAAGACAGAAGCCCCAATTTTTATTATAATATGATGTTACATATGGAATGGTATTTAATTTTTTTTTTAGATAATATAAATGCTTGACCAAATCTTTATAATTTAATACTTTATTAACTGGGACCGAATACCCCATAAGGTGTAAATTATTTTTTTTAAAATTTACAATTTCTTTGCCATCCAAATATTTTATGGAAGCTTCTTTTACGTTCCATTCCAAAGGTACATTCCAATCAAAAACTTTTTTTTTGGAATTAATTTTTTTGATATCAAGTTTACCAATGTAACCTTTTATTTTATTTAAAGTTAACCTTGTTCCCTGACCAGTTAAACTTCTATTAATAGGAAACAAATCTTTTAAAAGCTTGTACATTGATCTCATTTAATTCAATTATATAGAAATTTAATCTTTAACAATGCTAAATTTAAAGAAATTTCATAATATTGTACAATAAGGCAAAAAAAACCCCAGCTCATTGAGCTGGGGTTATAAAATAAAAATTTATATCTTTAAAATCACTTAAAATTTTTTTCAGTGCATAAATCAAGCCAATTGAGCTATTAGTACTGGTCAGCTACACGCATTACTGCGCTTCCACATCCAGCCTATCAACGTGGTGGTCTACCACGGCTCTATAGGAAGAACTAG
>Ga0209383_1001365_pt1 | contig 15334 bp, 17 predicted proteins | sample CoawatmetaG02DNA_FD_187510 | JGI IMG/M metagenome (GOLD analysis project Ga0209383, IMG submission 187510) | Marine microbial communities from the West Antarctic Peninsula - Coastal water metaG029-DNA (SPAdes) (version 2) | ecosystem: Environmental > Aquatic > Marine > Coastal ... | reverse complement strand
ATAATCAAAATATTAATTATTATATTAATTTTATTGTTAGTGCTTTATTTGAAGCAAATAAGTATTTTAATGACCAGGAACCTTGGAAAAAAAAAGATGATAAAGACAGATTAAATACAATTGTCTACACATCTTTAGAAATGATTAGAAAAATTTCATTCATGCTTTATCCAATAATCCCAAGTTCAATAGAAAAAGCCTTAAAGATTTTTAATTTAAATGTAGATGCAATTAATTTTGAGTCTATTGCAAAACATGACTATCTTGTATCTGGAAAACCTATTAACAAAATAGATATTTTATTTAAAAAAATTGAAAAGAAAGATGATTGATTCTCATTGTCATTTAGATCATGAACCTTTACTTGAGAATTTAAGTGATGTTATAAAAAGATCTAAAGAAGTTGGTATCTCAAAACTATTAACGATATGTACTACGGTAGAAAGTTTTGATAGGATAAAGAATATTATTAAACTAGATCCAATGATTTATGGAACGTTTGGTATTCACCCTCATGAGACTGAGGAAAGTCTTTTAATTGATAAAAATTATATAATTAATCAAATAAATCAAAATGAACGAATTATTGGTATAGGTGAAACTGGCTTAGATTTTTTTTATAATCATAGCAACAAAGAAAGGCAAATTGATAGCTTTAAAGCCCATATAGAGGCTTCTATAGGTCTTAATATACCTATTATCATACATTCTAGAAATGCTGAGGATGAAACATATGAAATCCTAAAATCATATAAATCAGAAAAATTAAAAATTTTAATGCATTGTTTTACCGGTTCATTAAATTTTGCAAATCAATTACTTGAATTAGATGCGTTTTTTTCTGCAAGTGGAATAATTACATTTAAAAATAGTTTAGACCTTCAGGAAACTTTTAAAAATATTCCCTTAGATAAACTGCTTGTTGAAACAGATAGCCCATTTTTAGCTCCTATACCGATGAGAGGAAAAAAAAATGAACCAAGCTTTATCAAGTATACTCTAGAAAAATTATCTATGTTAAAAGAAAAGACTAATCAGGAAATGTCCGATTTAACTACTAAAAATTTTGATAAACTTTTCAACTTATAATGTCTCTTAAATTTGTCATTTTGGGTAGTGGTAGTTCAATGGGCGTACCTAGAGCAGATGGATATTCTGGGGATTGTGATTTAAAAAATAAAAAAAATTTTAGGACAAGATGTTCTGCTTTAATCAAATTTAATGATCAAAATATCCTAATAGATACATCCCCAGATTTAAGGTCGCAACTTTTAAAAAATAAAATTAGATCAATTAGTAAAGTTTTATATACACATCCTCACGCAGATCAAACACATGGTATTAATGATCTTCGCCCATTTTTTTTAACAAGCAAGAAACAAATTCCAGTTTATGCAGATGCTAATACTAAGAAATATTTACTTTCAACTTTTAAATATTGTTTTAAATCATCTTATGGTTATCCATCTACTTTGAGTATTAATAATCTTAAAAAAGAGCATGAATTTACAAATAAAAACAAAAAAATTAAAATTGAATCAATACCAGTTCAGCACGGTAAGATTAAAAGTATATGCTATCTAATTGATAATAAATTAGCTTATGCAAGTGACATTAGTTTATTCTTTAAGAAAGATTATAAAAAATTAAAAGATTTAGAATACTTGATTATTGACTGTCTATGGTACCGTAATCATTCAGCACATTTCAATTTAGATCAAGTTTTGGAATTAGTTAAAATCTTAACTCCTAGAAAAACTATATTAACAAATATGCATAGCGATTTAGATTATGCAAAAATTAAAAAAAGATTACCTAAAAACATTATTCCTGGTTTTGATGGAATGACTGTTAGATTATAGAATTAAATCTATTTGTTTTATTATTTTATCTGACATGGGTGTAATAAAAGAATTGAACGTGTCTTGTATTTTTCCTTCTTTGTTAATTAAGATTTTATGAAAATTCCACTTAGGAACAGTCGAGTTACCATAATTTTTTTTTGCCCATTTATATAAATCATGAGCATCTTCGCCTTTAACGTCTGTTTTGTCAGTTATTGGAAATGTAATATTGAAATTAGTTTCACAAAAATCCTTAATTTCGGAATTAGACCCTGGTTCTTGTCCACCAAACTGATTTGACGGAACACCAATTACATAGAAACCTCTGTTTTTATACTTTTCATAAAGGTCTTGAAGGCCTGTATATTGTTTAGTGAAGCCACATTTACTAGCAACATTTACTAAAAGTATAGTTTTTCCTTTGTATTGATTTAAATCAATAGTTTTATTATCAATATTTTTTATTGAGTGATCAAAAAATAGCTTTTCGTATTTAGCATCAACTTTTTCAAAAAATGTGAACATAGATATAATTAGTAGGATTAATAAATTATTTTTATAAAACATGACTTACTTTTTAGTGGCATACAATAATATAAAATATCCAAATATGGTAGACAGTAAAGATCCCGCAAGAACACCAATTTTTACACCATCTATATACTGAATATTATCAGCAAATGCTAAGTTTCCAACAAACAAGCTCATTGTAAAACCAACACCTGTTAATATTGAAACTCCATATAAGCTTAACCAGTTAGACTTATCTGGCATTTGAGCCACACCAAATTTAACAGCAAAGAAAGAAATCAACATTACTCCAACTTGTTTACCCACAAACAAGCCTAAGAGAATACCTAATGGAACAGGCTCTAATAATGAAGATAATGATAATCCCTCTAAAGACACACCTGCATTAGCGAATGCAAATATGGGCATTATCATAAAAGCAACATAAGGACTGATTGCATGCTCAAGTTTAATTAATAAAGAGAAATCTTTGTCTTTAATTCTATGAGGTATGGTCGAAGCTAAAAGAACACCTGCTATTGTTGCATGAATTCCAGACCTGTATGTGAAGAACCACATAAAGGCACCAATTATTAAATAAGGAATAAACTTTTTAACACCAAATTTATTTAAAGTAAGTAATAAAATATATGAGATCAAGATTAAACTTAAATAGCTAATACTCAAATCACCAGAATAGAAAAAAGCGATAATCAATATCGCACCAAGATCATCAATAATAGCAAGAGCTGTCAAAAAAATTTTTAAAGAAATTGGAACTCTTGAACCAAGTAAAGATAAAATTCCTAATGAAAATGCTATGTCTGTAGCTGATGGAATTGCCCAACCATTCAATGTTTCAGTATTCCCAAAATTTATAAAGACATAGACTAGAGCAGGGACGACCATTCCCCCAACAGCTCCAATAATAGGAAGTAATGCTTTTTTAAGATTAGAAAGTTCACCTTGAATAAATTCTCGTTTAATTTCTAGTGTTACAAAGAAAAAAAAGATTGCCATCAGTAAATCGTTAATCCAGTGGTGTACAGAAAGCTTTAAACCAAAATCATTGATACCCACAAACAAGTATTGGTTTAATGTGTCAAAATATAAATTACTAAAACTAGAATTACTTATTACAAGAGCGATAATTGCAGCAATCAATAAAACAAGGCCACTTGCTGCTTCTAATTGAAAAAACCATTTAAAAGGTTTTGAAAGATTATTGATCATATTTTATGTTAAATCTTTAATAAATAATGAGATATCTTTAATACTTTCATAAAGATTATAAAGTATAAATTCGATATTCGGGACAACTTTTCCAATAGGATATTTAAACGTATCTACAATAATTATAAAAGCTACGAATGAGATAATTGTTACTATAAAAATATTAAATATTTTGAGATCTTTTTGTCTTTTTGGTTGTGTTTTTGCAGTTATGCTTTCATTTGTATTAACTTCAATATTTTTCTCTGGTTCTTCTCTCACAGCTTTAACTTCTTTCCTTGGTAAATTCGCTAGATTGATCTCAGCATTGTTTGTAGTATTATTTTCCTCAAAAATGTTAACACTATCATCGTCAATATCTTCAACAATTGGGCTTATTGGATCATCAAGAATTTCTTTTTTAAAAAACCATTTATGATTACAGCCAGCACACTGCAACAAACGACCTTTGTCTGAAATTAAATTTGAATCTAAATCAAATTTTTTATTACAATTATTACAAGAAATGATCATTATTGTTGTATATCTGATTCTTCTAAAAAAGACTTATTTTTGATGTTCTTTATTCTTTGATATTATCAATATCTAATGTATTAGTAACTTCAATCGGGGCGTAGCGCAGCCTGGTAGCGCATCTGGTTTGGGACCAGAGGGTCGCAGGTTCAAATCCTGCCGCCCCGACCAATTTTATGATTAAAGCTAAAATTTATATACCAACAAAAACCTCCATGCAGTCTGGTCTTGGTAAGGCTGATAAATGGGTTATCAGATTTGAAGTAGAAAATCTTGGTGTTAATCCTTTAATGGGATGGGAAACGAGCACTAATACTCTTTCAGAATTAAATTTAGAATTTTCAACCAAAGAACTGGCAGCTGAATATGCAAAAAAGAATAAACTAGATTTCGAAATTATTGAGCCACAAAAAAGAAAGATAGTTAAAAAGTCATATGCTGATAATTTTCTCAAATAATCCCTATGTTTAAATTTTTTACCCAAAAAAAATGGCAATTATGGTCTTGGTTAGGTTCATTTGTAATTTTATCATCATTGTGGGTTCAGGTAAAAATTGATGTAAAAATAAACGAGTGGTTTGGCGTGTTCTACGATATGATTCAAAAAGCACTTGCTAAACCTAACGCAATTACAATTGAAGAGTACTGGGCAAATTTAGCATCATTTATTACACTAGCTGGAATATATATAGCTCTTTATGTGGTAATAAGTTTTTTTACAGCTCACTTCTTGTTTAGATGGAGAACTGCAATGGTAGAATGGTATCATTCTGTTTATGATAGAGCACGTAAAATAGAAGGTGCCTCACAAAGAGTTCAGGAGGATACGATTAAGTTTACACGTATTATGGAATCTTTAGGTACAAGCTTTATTGAGTCAGTTATGGTATTAATACAATTCACTCCAATACTATTAGGATTATCAATCGGTATACCAATTTTCTTTTTTGGTGATTGGCAATATGGCTTAATAACAGGTGCATTGCTTTGGACATTGGGTGGTACAGCGTTCTTGGTAGGATTAGGCTGGATATTACGTTTAGTTGGAGTTGAGTATGATTTACAAAAAAAAGAGGCTGCTTATAGAAAAATACTAGTAGTAGCTGAAGATGACAATAGTGTTAGACCTAAAACAATAAACGAATTATTTGATGATGTTCGTTCAATTCATTTTTTAAGCTATATACGTTATTTATATTTTAATGTTGGTCGTATGGCTTACTTACAAGCAAATGTATTGTCTGCTTATGTTTTTTTGGCACCAGCTATTGTAGCAGGTGTTGTAACATTAGGTGTTATGCAACAAATAATAAGAGCTTTTGGAAGAGTTGAAGGGTCAATGCAATATTTATTGAAAGCTTGGCCTACTATTATTGAGTTGGCAAGTGTTTACAAGCGTCTAAGAGAATTTGAAAATGCAATAAATTCCACAAAGTCTACAGACGAAAAAATTTAATGACCATTGATAAAAAATATATTGAACAAATTATTAATGTTTCCTCTAAAGCAGCTTTAGCATCCTCTTACTTGGTTGGGAAAAAAGACAAAATTGCAGCCGACCAAGCTGCTGTTGACTCAATGAGATCTGAATTAAATCAAATTGAAATGAATGGCAAAGTTGTAATTGGTGAAGGTTCTTTAGATGAGGCACCAATGTTATATACGGGTGAGTTTCTTGGCAATAAAAAAGGTCCAAGTTTTGACATAGCAGTTGACCCCCTAGAAGGTACTAATTTTGCAGCCAACAATCTACCTGGAGCAATATCTGTAATTGCAATAGCTGAAAAGGGAAATCTTTTTAATGCTCCAGAAACATACATGGATAAAATTGCTACATATAAAGTTGAGAATGGATTGATAGACCTTGATTATTCAATAAAAAAAAATATATCAAATTTAGCAGATTTCATGAATAAGGATATTCAATCAATTACTGCCTGTATAATGGATAGACCAAGGCATAAAGAAATAATTGAAGAATTAAAACAGTTGGGAGTTAAAGTTAAATTAATTACAGATGGAGATGTTCTTGGAGCCCTTTATGTATCGGATCCTAAATACAATGTTGATATTTTCTTGGGTATAGGAGGGGGGCCTGAGGGTGTTTTGGCTGCATCAGCACTAGACGCATACGGTTGTCACTTCCAAGGTAGATTCATTTTTGATAATGATAAGGATGTTTTTGAAGCGAAACAAATGGGTATAAATGATTTGAATAAAAAATATGAAATTAACGAAATTGTAAAAGGGGACTCTATATTTTGTGCAACGGGAATAACAACTAGTGATTTTCTTTCTGGCATTGAGATTATTGATAATAGCTATATATCTCAAACACTCGTTACACATAAAAACTCTAATTATAAAAAAATTGTTAAAAGAACAGGTCTTATTAAAGAATGATTTCTGTCTCAGGTAAAAGATGGGAGCAAAAAAAAAATAACAAAAATTCAATAGAAAAAATTAAACAAGATTATGATTTTAGTGAAATTGTATCAAATTTAATAATTTCAAGAAAATTTGATAATGACGAAATAAACACCATAGACAAAGATTTAAAACTAAATAACGTTTTTTTTAAGAATGATGATTTTGATAAATCAATAGAACTTGTATCTAACTCAGTTAAAAACAAAGAAAATATCTGCATTTTGGGTGACTATGACGTGGATGGGTCAGCTGCCACATCTCTATTTGTAAGGTTTTTTCAGAGTATAAAACATCCCTTTTTTTACTATATACCCGACAGAGAAAAAGACGGTTATGGCGCTAGTAGAAAACTATTTCAAAAATTAATTTTAAAAAAACCTAAATTAGTAATAATGGTTGACTGTGGATCAACTTCTAATGAAGCTGTAGTTTTTTTAAATGATAATAAAATTAAATCATTAATAATTGATCACCATGAAATTAATAAACCTTACCCTAAGTCAAATGCTATTATTAACCCAAAAAAAGATAATGGATATATTAAATACGATTATCTTTGTGCAACAACATTGGTTTATTTTTTTTTAGATTTATTATCTCAAAAAATTAAATGTAAAATTAAAATGTCAGATTATTTAATCTACGTTTTGTTAGCAACTGTATGTGATGTAATGCCAATAAGAAAACTTAATAGATTAATTGCCTTAACAACACTCAAAAATTTTGACATTAACAAAAACATAGCAATTAATGAGTTATTCAATCTCAACGATAAAAAAAATAAGCTTAACATTAATGATCTTGGATATTTAATAGGTCCAATACTAAATGCGGGAGGTAGGTTGGGTAAATCAAATTATGCGACTGAGTTATTATCTTCAGATAATATAGATATTATTAATATTAGAGCTAATGAATTAATTAAATTGAATAATAAAAGAAAAGAAATTGAAACATTGTTACTTGATGAAATTGACTTTCAAAATATTGATGATAAAAATAAAGATATCATAATTTACTATAATCCAAATATTAATGAAGGTTTGATAGGAATTATAGCGGCAAGACTTAAAGATTATTTTAATAAACCCTCTATAGTTATAACCAACTCTAACAATCTATTAAAAGGCTCGGCTAGATCTGTTTATAATTACAACATAGGCCGTGCAATTAAAAATTTACTAGATAATGATATAATTATTGGTGGTGGTGGTCACAACATGGCTGCTGGCTTTACCCTAGAAAAAAGTAATCTTAAAAATTTTGAAGATTTTATTTTAAAAGATTATTCAAATACTGGAATTTCAAAAGATCATACTTTTTTATATGATGCCGAAGTATCGTCACTAGCATTTAACAATGATTTTTATAATGATATAAAAAAATTAGAACCATACGGAACTGGTAATCCGTTGCCAACATTTCTCTTTAAAAATTTAAAGGTAACTAAAGCAACTACTCTAACAGGGAAGCATATTTCATTAATATTTAAATCTAGAGTAGGGTTTTCTATCAAATCCATATCATTCAACTCAGTTAATAGTAAGGTTGGTGAATATTTGCTTAACTATAAAAAAAGTTTTGATGTATTGGGTCAAATCAATGAAAATATCTGGAATAATAAAAAATCTCTTCAATTAACAATTATGGACGTGATCTTATAGTTTATTGGGCTTGATAAATAATGACTTTTAAAATAAAAGATCACAACATGGTCCCTTCGTCTATCGGTTAGGACAGCTGGTTTTCATCCTGCAAAGGGGGGTTCGATTCCCCCAGGGACCGCCAATATTATGATCATAAAATGACTTTTTACGTCTATATGCTGAAATGCATTTCTTCAGTTGGTAAAAAAACTTACGTTGGCTATACAAAAGACTTAAATAAAAGAATTTTACTTCATAATTTAAATAAGGGTGCAAAATTCACAAAAGGTAATAAGTGGAAAGTAATATACAAAAAAAAATTTATTTTAAAATCAAAAGCAATGTCATATGAATATATACTCAAAAATGATAAAAAAATGAGACAAGAAATCTACAATAACTCATAAATGAATATATCAATTCTACTTCCCTATAAAGAAAACTTCACCAAAAAAGCTGCTGGTGCTGTCTCTTTATTTGTAAACCAGACAACTAAAGTAAGTAGATATAAAAAAAATATAACTGTATTTGGTAACACTATATTTAATGATTATTTAGATGGAAATTATAAAAATATTAATTTTGATAGAAAAATATTTAGAAGCTCTAGTAAAATGTATGTAGGTAATTTTTTAAAAGATAAAACTGTAATAAATTCAGACATAATAGAAATTCATAATAGACCAAATTATTTAAAAATAATTATAAAAAAATTTAAAAATAAAACATTTTTATATTTTCATAATGATCCTTTATCTATGGATGGATCTTCTACAATTAAAGACAGGTTATTCTTACTTAAACATGTGGATAGATTAATTTTTAACAGCGAATGGTCAAAAAAAAGATTTTTTGTAAATTTGAAGGAAAATAATATTGATATAAAAAAGATTCATGTTTGCTATCAATCAAGCAATAAAACCAAAATAGATTTTAATAAAAAAGAAAAGATAATAAGTTTTATAGGTAAGCTTAATCTAGCCAAAGGCTATGACATTTTTGGTAATGCTATTATAAAAATTTTAGACAAACATAAAGATTGGAAAGCTATTGTTATAGGCGATGAAGAGAGAGAAAAAATAAATTTTCAACATGAGCGTTTGCAGATTATTGGCTTCATGAACAATGAGTATATTTTGGATTTATTAAAAAAAGTTAGTATTTCTGTAGTATGTTCAAGGTGGGATGAGCCTTTTGGTAGAGCTAGTTTAGAAGCTTCTAGCAGGGGGGCAGCAGTAATAATAAGTAATAATGGTGGATTGCCAGAAACTTCAAATTCAGCATTAATTTTAAAATCACTGGATAAAAATGAATTAATAAAAGTTATATCTAAATTAGTTAATGATAAAAAAAGATTATTAAAATATCAAAAAAACAACTATGCAAATTTTAAATTAACACATGAGTTTGTTGCAAGTTTAATTGATAATATTAGATACAATGTTTTTCCATTTTTATTCAATATTAGAAAAAATACAGTTATAAAAATTTTACATATTACCAATTTTAACAATAGATTTGATGGCAGACTTCATTACAATACTAGCAAAAGATTGAATAATGGTTTTATAAGACAGGGTCATAACGTTCTAGCTGTTAGCGACAGAGATATAATCCACAATAATAAAAAAATTATCGATATAAATGGTGTCAAATCCCTTCAAGTAAGCGTTATTAATAATTTTGAAAATTTTAAACCTGATTTGGTTGTTCTTGGTCATGCCGATTTACTAAAACCAGAAACTATTAATTATTTTAAATCTAATAACGCTAAAGTTGCACAATGGTTTTTAGATCCAGTTGGAGAAAATTCACCTGATTATGAAAAAAATAAAAGAAGAATTCTTGATAAAAGTGAAAATATTGATGCAAGTTTTTTAACAAGTGATCCTAAAGATCTAGATTTCAAAATAAATAATAGCTATTTTATCCCTAATCCATCAGATCCATCATTCGAAACATTAAAGAATTATGAAAATAACTGTCAAAAAGATCTTTTTTTTGCACTTAGCCATGGTGTCCATAGAGGAACGTTAAAAAAAGGTAAATTTGATGATAGAGAAATTTTCATTAATAAGTTAATTCATAAGAATAGAAATATTAATTTTGATATATATGGCATGTATAAAATAGAACCTATTTGGGGTGATAGATTTATCAGCTTACTATCACAGTCATCAATGGGTTTAAATCTTAGTAGAGGAAAACCCGTTAAATACTACAGTAGTGATAGAATTGCCCAATTAATGGGAAATGGTTTATTAACATTTGTAGATACAAAAACATTCTTTGGAGATTTTTTTACCAATAAAGAAATCATCACATACAATGACATAAATGATTTGAGCTACAAAATAAATAAGTACAAAAAAAATAACACAGAAAGAAAAACAATAGCTAGAAATGGAAGAGAAAAATATATGAAATATTTCAATTCAAGCATAGTTTGTGATTTCATTATTAATAAAACTTTTGATTTAGGTAATAAAAAAAGGTTTTTGTGGGAAAAATAGAAAAATTGCATTAAATTTAAGTAAAGACAATCAATTAAAATATTATACGAGTGATAGATTCGCTCAGTAAATTGGCAGAGCACATTGGTTATGATCTGCAAAAAACTAAATATAGTGATTTTTTAACAAAAATGAGATCATTCTATATAAAGATGTAAATAACTTTGCAAAAAATAGAAAATATTTTAAAGATGATGTATTACTGAAAAAAATAGCTTAAAGAGGTAGAGATAAATATTATTGGGCATTTTAAGCAAATATATAAAACTAAGTATGAAAAATATAATAATTGTTACGGGAGGCGCTGGTTTTATTGGCTCTAATCTAATTAAGTATTTAATAAAAAAAATTAAGTATAAAATCATAAGTATTGATAATTACTCAACAGGATCCAAAAAAAATCATATTAAACATAAAAATGTTAAATACATCAAGGGTGAAAATATTGATATTTCAAAAATATTAAAATCACAAAAAAAAAAAATTAAAGTTATTTTCCATTTTGGTGAATTTTCAAGAATTTATCAAAGTTTTATAAGGCCTAAAGAATGCTTAAACAGTAATATCAATAATTCATTTGAAGTTATAAATTTTGCAAATGATAATAAAATTAAAATTATTTATTCTGCAACATCAAGCTCTTTAGGTAACAATGGTAAGGATCAAAATCAATCGCCATATTCATGGGCTAAAACAAAAAATATTGAATTAATAAAGAATTATAGTGAGTGGTTTGGTTTAAAATATGAGCTAGTTTTTTTCTATAATGTTTATGGTCCAAACCAAATAATGAATAGCTCTATGTCTGCTCTTATTGGAATTTTCGAATCACAATATAAAAAAAAAATACCATTAACTATTGTGAAACCAGGTTCGCAGAGTAGAGACTTTACCCATGTTGATGACATTGTGCATGGCTGTTATCTAGCATGGACTAAAGGCAAACAAAAAGAATATATGCTTTGTACAAATAAATCATATTCAATATTAAAAATTGCAAAAATGTTTGGCTCTAAATTCAAATTTTTAAAATCTAGACCTGGTGATAGATTTGGATCAATTATATTAAACAATAATGCAAAAAAAATACTAGGCTTTGTAGCAAAAAATGATATTAAAAATTATATTAATGATTTTGTAAGTAGTAATTAATGTTTTCTATACTAATACCATCCTACAATAACTTAGAATATTTAAAAACTTGTATTGATAGTTTAAAAAAAAATTCAACATTCGATCATCAAATAATAGTACATGTTAATGAAGGTACAGATGGTTCGTTTGATTATATAAAAGAAAACAATCTAGAGTACACTCATTCTAAAGACAATATAGGTATGCCACGAGCCTTAAATAAAGCTTCAAAACTTTCAAAATTTGATTATATATTAATATCGCACGATGATTTCTATTATTGTCCTGGTTGGGACACTGAATTTGTAAATGAAATTAACAATATAAAACATAATAATTTTTATTTATCTGGAACAATGGTTGGGGCAGGACAAATTAAATTTGATGCAGGACAAACTGTAGATGACTTCAGTGAAACTAGACTATTAAATAATTTGGATACTATCAAAACATTTGACTTTCAAGGTACCACGAAATGCCCAGGCCTAGTCCATAAAGATATTTGGGAAAAAGTTGGTGGATGGAGTGAAGAATTTTCCCCTACTGGTGGTGATGATACTGATTTTGCCATGAAATTATGGAAAATGAATATAAGAATTTTTAAAGGTTTGGGTAAGTCTTTAGCTTATCATTTTGGATCAATAACTACTAGGAAAAAAGATAAATCTTTGTTTACATACTTGGGGAGTAGGGGAAATAAAATTTTTTTAAAAAAATGGGGCATAAGTATTAATTTTTTTGAAAATTTTTATCTACGTGGTTGCAAAACTGTAAATAAGACACTTATTTGCAATGAATATGACAGACCTCTTTCCAATCCTAAAAAAAATTTAGTTTATTTTTTATTACTCATTAAAGATACAATTTATTATTTTTATCTTAAATTTACCTTTTATAAATAGATATGTTTAATAGAATATATTTAGAATTAAATTTATTACATAAAAAATTTATTAGTAAAAAAAAATATTTTTCATTTAGTGGTGTTGATATTATATTGGAAAAAATTTTTATAAATCAGCACAAAGGTATTTATATTGATGTTGGTTGCCAACATCCTATTAAAAATAGTAATACCTACTTATTATACAAGAAAGGATGGGAAGGTATTAATGTAGATTTAGACAAGGATAATATTGAGCTGTTTAAAGCGTGTCGTTCAAATGATCATAATTTTAATAAAGCTCTATCTTCCAAAGTTAATGAAGTAGACCTATATTTCTACCACAAAAAATCACCTATCAATACTATAGATAAAAAAACTAGTGAATTTCAAGAAGCTGAAGTTTCCTCTATAAAAAAGATTAATACAGACACTTTAAATAATATTATTTTAAACACAAAATATAAGGATCGCAGTTTTGACTTACTCTCAATTGATGTTGAGGGGCATGAACTTGAGGTACTTAAAGGTTTTGATCTAACTAAATTTTCACCAAAGGTTGTTGTTGTTGAGTATTTGGATTTAAATGCTTCTAAACTAGAGATTAAAAATTTGAATATAGAAGACATATTAAAAACAGAGATTTACAAATATCTAGTTTCAAGAAATTATATTTTAGTAAACAGTATTTATTCTGATCTAGTTTTTGTAAATAGAGATTTTAGAGACTAATTAAATTTTAATCTTATTAAGTGCATTGTTTTTAAACAAGTTTACTTCTTTAATATACCTTCTTACCATTTCTGTAGATTTATGTCCTGTCATTGCCATAATGCTTCGCTCTTCAACTCCCGCCTCAGCAGCTGAAGTTGCAAAGCCTGACCTCAGACTATGACCTGAGTAATTTTTACTATCTATACCAGCTAATTGTAAGTATTCTTTAATGAGTAAAGCCACTGTTTGATCTGTTAATCTTTTATCTGTTAATTTTGACCCTTTCGAAAATCTTCTAAATAAAGCTCCAGAATTAATTTTTGTTATGTCCATCCAATTTTTCAATGATACTACTGGGCAATATTGAGAATTGTCAAAGTAGGGTAGTGCTTTTTTCGTCCCTTCACCAAATTGATCAGTTTTTGATCTTTTAATGTTAATTTTAAGGCCTTCGGGAACAAAATCTAGATCATCATAGTCTAATGAAACTATCTCATTTCTTCTAAAACCACCTGAGAATCCAATTAAGATTATAGATCTATCTCTTAATTTTTTAATTTCCTCTCTGTTTTGTTGATCTATTACATCAATAATTATTTTTAGATTACTGATTAATATAGGTTTTTTACTTTTTTGAATGCTTCCTTTTCTTCGTTTTATTCCCATAATGTTTTCTATAATTGATGGATGTTTGGTATCTAAATAGTGCCCTTTTAATTTGTGAATAACACCTATTGTCACTAGCCTTCGCTTCAAGGTACTCATTTTAGCATCTTTTGTTGATAAATAGGTCAAATATAAGGATACTATTTTTGGTTCTGATGGTAGAGATTTAAAACCATTCTTGGCACAGAATAAACCAAAATCATTAAAATCTGATTTGTATGCTCTTACAGTGTTAATTGCTTTAGAGCTTTTTAGGTTTAATAATGTTTCTTTCTGAAGTGCTTTTAGGTCTGTTATAATATCTTTCATATCTATTACTATTGATAACCATTAATTATCGTTAGTAATATATTAAGTGATTTTAGATGTCAATAGTATAAATTAAAAAATGTCAGCACAACTTGGATTTATTATATGGATGATTTTTATGGTTCTGGTATTTATTTCTCTTCCAAAGAAAGATTATCCTAGTCCTATAATCATGTTTGTTATGTGGGCTTCGCTTAGTGGATTAATAATATTCAGTTTTATAGATTAATGTTAGTTATCAGTTATTTAAAACGTTAAATTAAAGTAAATGATTAGAAAATTAGAGAAAAAAGATAAGCAAAATTGGGCAGAATTATACAATGGTTATGCCGATTTCTACAAAGTCCCAATGAATACAGGGGTTTTAGACACTCTTTGGGGATGGATTCATGATGAAAGCCACGATGTTAACGGTCTTTGCTTTGAGTTGGGGGGTAAAATCGTTGCTATTGCTCATTATAGAACAATGCCAAGACCAATCAAGGGTCAATATATTGGGTTTTTAGACGATTTGTTCGTAGACCCAGATTTTAGAGGTCAAAAAATAGCCCAAAAACTCATTAGTCATCTAAAATCTTTATCTAAAGCCAATAATTGGCAAGGAGTTCGTTGGATCACCCACTCTAGCAATGAACATGCAAAGAAATTATACAATAAAATAGCCAATAACACAGGTTTTGAGCTCTATGAACTTAAAGGGGACTGAGTTTCAGCTAAAAGTCTGGAATTACTTGAAGAAAATACCCAAGGGCAAAGTTAAGACTTATAAGGATGTTGCAAAAGCCATTGGAAAACCTCTAGCAGTCAGAGCAGTTGCTAATGCTATAGGTAAAAACCCCTATCCTCCCAAAATACCCTGTCATAGAGTGATCAGATCAGATGGAAGCCTCGGCGGATACTCTGGAAAAGGAGGAATTCAACAAAAACGCCGTTTATTGA
>Ga0209383_1001363_pt1 | contig 15345 bp, 9 predicted proteins | sample CoawatmetaG02DNA_FD_187510 | JGI IMG/M metagenome (GOLD analysis project Ga0209383, IMG submission 187510) | Marine microbial communities from the West Antarctic Peninsula - Coastal water metaG029-DNA (SPAdes) (version 2) | ecosystem: Environmental > Aquatic > Marine > Coastal ... | reverse complement strand
TTGTTTCGTCACACACAACAAGGAAGTCAGTGATACCTCGCCGGCCTTTAACATCTCTAAGGAATGGTTCAGTCATGTTTCTAAACATTGCTCGGGTAAACTCATCGTTGAGCTCAAAGAGTTGGTATTTAGAAGCAGTTGAAATTGCTTTTTCGAGAACAATGAACAACCTCCGAACATTGATTCGATCAAACGCGGATGGTTTACTTTGTGCTGTCTTATCACCAAAGAGCAAGATACCTTGACCAGGCTCTGAAATGATTGGGTTAACACCAGCTTTATAGAGAGTATCTCTCTGAGCTTTAGTAGGGTTCCACTTAAGCTTAGTTACTCCAAGGAGGTTTCCTCGGTTATAACCAGCTGGTGAGAACCATGGATCGTTGGTATCATCAGTCCTCGCACAAAGACCAGCGATGTGACCGTTTGCAGGAATGTAGCGATAAGAATCATTATACTTATTGTACACATAAACTGCAGAGGAATCAAGAACAACATATGAATTGTTGTAACTAAGATCAGATGTAACCTCACTCGCTTCATCAGCTGTAGGATGCGGGGAAATAAATCCTACACAATCTTTACGGCTTGTACCGCATATTTCAACAACCTTTGTACCAATGGTAGTCGCATCGTCCGCGTCTACTTCAGCGAACAAAAGATTAATATCAATTGCGTCTGGGTTTGCGAACTCAGTTAAGGCTGTTATAATATTTCCAACTTTTGCTGCGTCTGTTACGGAGGATCCGTCCTTGCCATTAACCAAAGAGAAAGCAAACGCGGTGTTCGGTACTGCTACAGCACTTACTGTAATAACAATTGTTTCATCTGCATCGCCTTGCGTAGATCCTAGAAGTGTTTCTGGAATTGTTATAGTATCACCTACTGCAAATCCGCTTCCGTTGTTAACAACTGTAATACTCGTCACGGTTACTCCTCCACTGCCAACATCAATAAGAACCGAAAAAGATGCTCCGCCCGTAGTATCATCAGATAATACAACTCCTGCATTTTCAGTAGAAATCGTGTAAGTACCGGATGTACATCCTGATGTACCATCGCTAGTCACTGCATTGGTGACAGTATTAATTCCGCCAGTTGTGAGGGAGGCGCTATTAAACTTTTTACCAGTTGAGCCAGCATTTCCAGGAGCTGCGTACGTCGAACCGCTAAACTCTGCAGCAAATGCAGCTTCATTAATAAAAACATATTTAGAATCGCGATTAATAACCGTTTTATAATAGTTTGAACCGCCATCTTTAACAGCATCTGAGTACAGCGAAAGTCCTTCGTAGACTTCTAAGACTGTGCCTTTAATACCACTAAAGACTCCATCTTCGTCAATAATAGCGATATGAACTTCGTCATTAGCATCAGAAGCTACATTAGCAGCTCCCCAAGCAGTTGTTGTTGGTAATGAACTGACATTATTATTTATATCAGAATCGTCGAAACTGCCTGAGTTAATAATAGGCATTGCGATTTTAAATTGCAGGCTATTGCCTGCGGTTCCTGGACAACGAGCATGAAGCACGCCAGGTTTGCTCCCGAAACTTGTTCCAGCAAAGTCATCTTCTTTATTGATGAGTTTTGCTGATGTAAGTGATCCGTGCCGAGATCCAACCGCGTTTAACGCGTCTGTCGAACATGCTCGCGATACGCGCAGCGTGTTACTATATTTTAAAAAGCTTGCGGCCTGTAGAAATGAAGTATAGTTGTCATAGTCACCGCCAGTGGTTGTATCCACTGGAGCGCCATATTCTTTAATTAGTTCCTTCTCAGAGGATACTAATTTTACTTCTCCTACAGGACCCCAGCTGAAGTGACCTGCGAACGCACCGATCGATGTCGATACTGCGGGGATCACATTAGTCAAATCTACTTCTTTGACCTCTACTCCTGGTGATACTTGAAATGCCATTCTAGTTTGTTCCTTTCAATGTTTTATTAATAAGTTTATTCATAATAAGATTATCTCAATATTTCTATTTATATAATATTAACTTTAGAGATCGTGCCACGCCCTGGCCTCGTTGGCCATTTCTTCGTGTTTATTTTCACCCTTAGAAGCGTTGTTTATAATACCAAATGGCGGAACATCGTTCTCTATCTGCTCCATTTTCTCTTTGAATAGCATCTCTTTTAGATCGACTGTCGATATATCACCGAACGCTTCAGATGATACAAACCAGGCAAACATGACTAAATTCATAACTAGATCATCGTGGTTTCCAGAGCTTGCCTCATAAGAACTGCCTTTCACCTCGAATGTAGATAGTTCTAAAATAGTGTGTTCATCTATGATATTTATCTTCCCCAATTCTACTAAATCTTTTAGGTTAGAGCACCCGATCCGCTTGATCCTTTTTGTCATCATTACACCAATACCATTCTTACGGACGCTTGATTCGACAAACATATTTTCGTATTCGTGCTCATAGTATACATCATTACATACAACTATTCCAGCATCATTACTTTCAATGATAACTAAGGCTTCATTATACTCTCGTCCAACTCGTACAATAATATCTCCAAAGATCATCGGAGATATCATGTTATCTCTGAACGTTGCAACTTGTCTGAATTTACCAAATGTTGCATCAATAACTGTAATAGTCGAATAGTCCTGACCACGACCTTTCGAAACATCAACAGTCATTACATACTGGTGGTCATCAATAGGATCTTCATAGTATTTTACACCGCGGTGATTTCTTTCAGCAGCGTGCATCTGCAAACCAAGTAGTGTATTAGAGGAAATGAGTGTGTTCGAAGTTCCAATAAAACTATTACCAAATTCCTGATCAAACTGCAATTCTGAAGTGTTAGCGATAGTCAACGCTTTCCACGCTTCATCGCGACCAGGAACATCGAACCAATCTATGCGGAATGGTACAAATTCGTTCTTCTTTTTCTGCGCTCCTTCCCACAAACCGCAGAAAATATTTCCAATACCATTTGCAGTAGATGTGATAATTACTTTAGTTTCGGTGCCAGCAGAAACGACAGGGTATGTAGATGTATAAAACTCATTGGCATTTTCAACGAATGCGAACTCATCAAGGAAAAGCAAATTGACAGAAAGTCCTCGAATAGAACTTGCTGAAGTAGCAGCCGCGATTATTCTTGAATTATTAGAAAACTCAATTGAACCTTTATTAAGAGCTTTACATCCTGGTTGTAAAAAGAATGGAAGATTCTCAAGAGCCAATGTGATGCGACTCAACATCTCTCTCGCAGTAGATCCTTTGTTAGCAAGTATTGCAACGGTCTTTTCAGAGTGGAAAATAACATACCATAGAATGTAAATTACCGATGAAATAGATTTACCAGATTGGCGACACGCAAGAACAATGTTGAAACGATTCTCGTTGAACTGCTTGAACATGTTCTTTTGATATTCGTACGGGATAAACGGTACTAACCCCTTATCCAGTGATATCACTTTAACATAGTTCTCAACGAAATATATAGGATCGTTCATACATTTCACGTACTCATCAACCTCTTCAGCTGAGAACTGCGACTGCAATCCGTCCTTTTTCACTAGCGGGTTACCCATGTAACCGCCATTACCATTTAATAAAATTTCAGACATCTACTGATTCATCTTCGTTTTTTCCTTTAAGATACTTTTGTAATTCTGTAGTTGATCCAACAAAAATGGAATTATTAGTAGTTGTACTTGAAGGCCCACCTTTTTCTTGAGTGATGTCTTTCCGCAGCTTCTGCAATTTAACAAGATCTTGCGTCATCTCGCTGGTGTGTTTTATCATTGTAGACAGTACTTCAAATGCCCTTGGATGCTCTGACTCCGATGCAAGCGCCATCATCTGATTGATCGATTCACACGACTTATCGATTAACATCTTCATTTTATCTCGTGAGTACTCAACATCTGTCTCGGTGTCACTCACTATCTGATAACCTGAAAGTTCAGTTTCTGGCTTGGTTGTTATTTCAAGATTTTCTGCTTCTTCAATTATTTCATCATATTCACGATCCATGATCAAAACCAAATGTAGTTGTTATAGTATCGGTGCTATCTAGTGGCGCTTCATCCGCCGCTGCCACTGCCACGCGAATATTTTCATTATTGACCCCGTAAGGATTAGCTGTTTTAAGGCTTGTGTCAACACTGTCAAATAAGAACGTGTCAACCTTTCGTATAAGGCCTGTTTTAGTTACTCCACCAGCAAACTTAATCTTCATACTAAAATCAAGAGTGTATAAGATGGTCCTGCGTGTTTCGAAATCGCCTTCATAATCATCGTTCATTGAGATCGAATTTAGTATGATAGGAACATCAGTAGTAGTGTTCTTCCCCTCAAGTTCTTTTATGCTTACGGTATACTCAGGCGAAAATGTGGGTAGAATCTGCTCTACTATTTGCAGTGCTTCATCCTGATTAAGAGCATACGCATTTAATTGCATCCCGATAATGTACGGAACACTTTGATATAAAGTATTAACATTATCACTATCACCATCAATCGGAATCAGCTTCTTATTGAATCGACTCAGTTTACTTTCGTTGTCGTATTCCATTGAAGTAATCTCGAAACTAATCCTAGGCAGTTTAATCGCGATGGTTTCTGAAGTAGAACCAGATGTATCTGAATTGATCCGCGCAAGAAATTTCTTCCTAGGACCATACGCGATTGGCACTTTTTCCTCTGTACCTCCAGGCCGAAGTATCTTAATGTTGTTGAATAGTGTACCAAAAACAGCTACAGATGTTCTGACTGTTTTGTTATAAAAATGTGTTCCGCTTAGCATATCTTAAGTTGTTATGTTCGGCATTCCGAATGGATTATTCTTAGTAAAATCAATGAATGAATTACCCTCAGTTTCAAAATCTGTGTTGTCAGCGTAAGGATCATTGTCGTCAATTGTGCTAAATGCATCTGTTGAGGAAATTACATAAGAAGGATTAGGACTATTCTCTGAACCTGAAACATTGCCCCAAGTGCCCTCTGTTTTAACAAAGCCAGTATTACTACTATCGCTCGCGAGCTGGTTGGTGACATCTATATAATTAGTTCCAACAACTGCGACTTCACCCGTTACTGTTATTGTTCCGTTAGTCTGAGTAACATCTTCACCAACAGTAAATGTTCCAGTGCCGCTTCCTAAGTTTAAGCGTGTCCGTGAAGCAAAATTAATTTCAAACTGGTCAACCTCTGACACACCCGTATCAATCTCTTGATTGTTGTACTCAAACTGCTGACATGACAATTTAAATGTGGGAACGTTCTGTAGCTGATAGAAAGGTGTTTCATCTTCAACGTAATTAATTTCAAATAAACCATTAACAAGTGGGAAGTATATCAGATCACCTTCTTGAGGTCTAACTTCTACTGGATCCTGGAACCTCGATACAAGTTGTTCCCAACGTCTATTTGAAACAATAAGATTGATGCTGTCTCGTATTTCTACGCCGAACTTTGAAAGCAAGTCACCATCACCACCGAAACCATCAGTGTTTTCAACATACATTTCAATCTGATGCGCCGCACCAAATTTCGCAAGGGCATCCTCGTTAAATATAGAATCAGTATTTACAATACTCCTAGGAATATAAAACACATCATGTCCATAAATCTTAAGAGCCTCTATAGTAATATCTTCATAGAGTCTCTTTTCAGGAGTTGACCCCTGATTAAAATATACGTTCCTTGGCATCTTATCCTATAAAATCTAATGGTGGTAATTCGTGTTCAAGACGAATCTTCTCTTCAAGCTTTTCAATATCAGCGATAGCATCATCATATATTTGGCGGCCGTTCATTGTAACACCACCAGGTAGAACCATACCCTCGAATTTAATAAGATTCAATCCCCACTGCCTCTTAACTAAAGCAGTAGTGTATCTCTTTAAAAACATATCGTTATATACAGTAGTGAAACTCTCTGGATCAACAGCGCTATATCCGTCAAAGACAACATAGTTTCCTATGCCGAGATCTTTTAGAGCATCTGTGTGAAAATTCACTCTACCCTTATGTCGACTATATTGGATCATTTCATAGACGCCGTTTATATTGCGGTCGATTAATGAAAGATACTGCTGAGTCAATTCGTAATTAACGATACCGCCAGATGCTCCGCCCAAATCGAAAATATCATTTAGGTGCATTTGATAATCTACTGAAAAAAGTGATGTGCCAGAATTAGTATTACTTATATTAAATACATTATTGATCGATAAGATATTTGTATCAGGAGAGATCGCGATATATCCATTGGTAATATCAGTTTGAGTTACCTGATGCTTCAGCAGATTACGAACTACAGCATCACTATGAAAATCTTGATAGAATTGAATCGCCTCATCAACGCGGTCTTCGATCTGATCGTCATCAACATTAATTTCGATGACAGGATGGCCTAATGCTCTTAAGCAGTAATCGATAAGTTTCTGTCTTGTATTTGGTATAGCCATATTATCTATTTATATAATAGCAGATGAAGAACGCGTTCTGCGTACAGTTTTTATTTATCAAATTTTAACTTATCCTTAGATTACCTGTGCATCAGCATCAGAAGCGAAAATAGCGGCGGCGTCGGGAGCGTCATCCTCAATTTGTTTATTGCGAGCAATCAGCGCAGGCAAGGCATCGCAAACTGCTTTAAATGCTAAGGCAGCTTCGGGGAGCTCTTCCATGATCTGCCAAAATGGAACTGTAATCCCCCGCTTTTCAGTCAGGAGCATCTCCCCGCTTTCTCGATCAAAAGGGCAATAGCTAATGTATATAGTGTCGTCGGGGTTTGCGTGATTCGCGTCGACGGCAAGATCCAAGATGTAAGCTTCTGCAAATGTCTTGGCTGGCGCGGCGATTACAGCTTCGCGTGTTGCTGTGTCAATTAGAGGTATAGTAATATTCATTGTTTTAGTTTATTTTGGTTTGTGCTAAATTTTATTCTCAAACATATTATTTAAATGTGAACTTCAAGAGGATCTACATCTTTTCGTGTTCCGTAAATTACATAGCTGTATTTTCCATCGACCGCTAATCCGCCAATTTTGACTCTTACGTTATTACGCTCTAACACAAACAAGTCTTTCGCTTGGTCAATCGATGTAAGTTGTACCGTGACGCTGTTTTCGCGAACAAGCCATTCCCACTCTTCTGGTAATTGGATTTCTTCTTGGTCTGATTCCCCTCTTACGCACACACCATGCTCATTACTTTCTACTACGCTGTATTGCAGACGACCTCCAGTTCTTGGATTATCGATTAAAAAGTTCTTTGTCGTAGCTGTAATGGTCCCGACAACTTGAAGCTTCGAAGAAGGACTATCAGTGCCTATACCAATATACCCATTATTTCTTACTACAAAGCGGTTTGTTCCGCTATTAGTTCCAGAATGTGTCTTGATGGCAAATCTCCGTCCATCAGATCCTCTCCAACCACTCAGCGATATTCCATATGCGGTACTCGCTGTAGTAGTGCCTAGGAATATTGATGTTAAACCTGTATCATCTGTGGTCGAGGAAGGCTGGAGCTTTATGAAAGGGTCTACAGCAGCCGATGTGCTTTGTGCTTTTCTAATATGTAGTTTTTCTGTGGGACTCGTTGTCCCTATGCCAACGTCACCAGACGCAGTTAAGTTTCCAGTGAATACAGGTGATGCCTTCCGGGCGTATAGTGACCCTTGAACTCCATCAAGTAGATCAGCATCTAAACCAGAGCCAGCGCCGTCATTATTAGAATGCCAAATATCATACCCTGAATATCGTAATTGTGAATTTGAGACTCTTAAGATATCTGTAAAAGAACCGTTGACTTTACGTCTAAATTGGAAGCTCGCGGCATCAGCGTCGTTATCATTATCAACATCAAAGTAAATACCACCGTCATCCATGTGAATGTCAGTAATATCATCTCCATCGGTTGAGCTGCTATTCCTCCTAATCCTCAACTTACCGCCGCCAGTTCCAGATAAAACATTAATCCCTCCATTTAGAGTGAGTAAGCCCGTAGCAGTATCGGCTGCGTCACTTCTTAAGAATGAACCCGACTGAACACCGTCTAAGGTGCCAGCGTTAATGCCAGAAGTACCATTAACATCAACTGTTTTGATAGCGGTTAGTATTTGTGCTGCTGTCTGATCTGCAGTAGCGCTTGCCTCGATAGCATCTAGCTTTGTGCCGTCTACTGAGACATCTCGGCCATCTACTGTACCAGATGCACTCATTACTATATTACTACCAACTGTCACACTACTGTTACTTTCATAAGTACTTGAAGTATGAGTCTGCTGTCTCTTTGATGAAGTTACTGTTGCCATGATATTATAATCTTTTTCTATTTACCTTAAATCTGATTGATGAATCTTTTGCTGCGGCGTGTAGACTCCCATAAGTCACCTTTAGTTCGCCGCTTTTTCCGTCATAAAAAGGAGCTTTATTCGGGTGACCTGATGCCGATAACTTTACTCTAAGTTGAGTTCCAGTAGTAGCAAATACATGTGATGTCACAGCAGTTTTATCGTAAGTTTCCCACGTACTACCGTTATTATTAGAAACATATATTGTCAGCGAACAAGAACTTGGTATTGTAAATACATCTGAATTGTTGACAAATATATGATCAATATTAGCGCTATTGGGTAGAGTATAAGTTCCGTATACGATTTCCCAATCACCTATAAGCTCCATAGGTTTAGTACTCTCAGCATATGTGTGAAAGCGATGCCCGTCTGAACCGCTATATCCTGTATGTATCCAATACTTTGTACCATTAGCAGATTCCATAAGCACCATCGGTTGACCATAGTCAGTATCAATACTTCTACCCCTGCCGCCAGTTGTTGTATCTTCTGTTATACTTGATCGTTTATCAAAAGCAGCAACCTTATTATTAGAATGATCTATCCAACCTCTAGCCTCAAATATTCCACGATCAGCTTGAACATGAATCATATCGCTATATGAAGGGACTTTGTCCATTGGAGTTCCACTTGTCTTCTGATACTTGGTGCCAAATCTAAAATAATTTGCGCTAGAAGAAACATCACTCATGTAGATTTGATTGTGAACTGTTGGTGCGCTACCAGTCATGCACGGTGTGATATCTATATCAACTATCCTAGAAGAACCTCCAACCCACATTCTATTAGGGGCATTAGTAGGGTCCGGTACATGTAACCCCTGCTCATAGCCATCATCACCAACACCGGCATCTGCCATATCACACCAAACTAGCTCAGGAGAAGCAGTCGATGCATCTTCAACAAGTATAAAGTTGCCATTATAATAAGAGAAGTAAAATACTCTATCATTCACCTCATCATAGAACAAAGTATACTTATAACCATTCCTATCAATTGTTGCTGTTCCTGATTTAAGATCTCCAGTTCCAGAGCTGTTTCCTATGATCTCTTCTGTTCCAGTATTTAAATTACGGCGGAGAACCCTTCTGGGGTGCCTATTGGCAGTCTCACCGGCATATATCCATTCACCTGCTGCGACTAACCCAGAAACATAAGAATTGCCAACCCTTCTAATATACCCATTACTTGTATCTTGTGATCCAATAAATGTGTCTGGGTTACTATGTGTAGGACGAGCATGTTTTACAAAAGTAGTTCCACCATTCACACAACCGCTATAATCAAATGTTGTGTATCCATCCACGTTGTGTGTCATAGCAACACCTAACTTATTTGTCTTATCAATAGCCACACTCACCATATTCCCGTAGGTGGCGGTTGTATCTCTGTATAAAAACTGAGTTTCGTGATAAATTTTTGTCAGAGAACCATCATTATTAAGACGCCGAACTGCAAATCCATCGCCCCATCCAACAGTAAATATAAGATCACCGTCTATCTCAATACCGCTGGGAAACCCAATTACTCGATCACCGCCATCATACTCACCGCTGGTACCATCCGCAACAGTATTATCGTGACCACCTTTAAATATAGGCAGTATGTGCCTAAGAGATCCATAGTCAGTTTGGCCTGCTCCTGTGATGGAAAGTATGTTACCTCTTGCTAAGCTTGAATGTTTAAATTTAGACATCTGTAAGTTCTTCTATTTGTTGCAACGCTGTATTCAACGCGTCCTTCAATAATTTTATAAGCTCAGGATCTTCGTCCCTCTCCTTCTCTAAAGAGAGATCTTCCAGCCGTTGATCTCTGATATCATACCAGTATTCTAAATCATCCATATTATGCTATAGTTGTTTCTACCCAGAATTGGTGGAAATTGTTGTTATTAGTTCCACTGACTTGCTCCATGTAATTAGTATTCAATCCAGAGTATACTAGAGATGCCGAAGTTCTATCCAAACTGTTCTGCGTAGCGTGTTCGTGCTTATAAACATTGTAAGCCGATACAAATCTACCGTTAGTGCTTGGCGGATTCCACTGAATGTAAAAGGCATTGTTGAGATCAACCACACTCATTGTAGTAGGGTCTGCACTTGAGACTGTGTAAGAAACGCTGCCAGTAGTCGCGCTTGAAAGCATACCTTTCTTCATTGCGTAAACGCGGTATGCTTGAGTTCCTGTTTCGGTAAATGCGTTATCAATAACGCTCATTGAAGCAGAAAAATCTTCTGGAGGAATCACTGATATCAAACCATAGTCACTACCATCAATTGAACTATAAACTAGATAAGCATCGATGCTTGAAGTAGTAGATGCTGCGAATGTTACGTCTATTGTTTCACCAACTATAGTAGTGGTAACACTCGCAGGTGCATTAGGTGCTGTAATAGCCCCAGCGAATGCTGTAGAAGAGTATCCATCAAGCGTATCAGCATCAAGGCCTGATCCAGCACCATCAACAGTCTTAATAGCGGTTAGTATTTCTGCAGCTGTTTGATCTGCTGTAGCGTTCGCTTCGATTCCATCTAGCTTAGTTCCATCAGTAGCAACATCTCTTCCATCTACTGTTCCACTTACAACGGTATTTCCTTCCACAGAAATACCTGTGCTTGTTGTATATAACTTACGCGAATTATTATGATATACATTAACCGCACCATCTTCAAAGGCGCTAATCATATTTTCCCCTTTGTTAGCACTTACTAGCCTAAAAGCGTTTGTATTAACATATAAACTACCCGTACCTGATGTGTCATCTATATAACTATTAGAACCATCATGGTAGATTTGTAAGTCCTGACTTGCGCCAAGTTTAATCTTACCTCCATCACCGTCATTCTGCATCAAAAGGTCTTTGTTCGCAACTAATGACATTATACCGCCATCTAATCTAAGGTATTCTGCTAAACCACCAGAGCCATCATCGCTTCTAAAGATAATATCAGCATCATTAGCGTTCTGGGTTATAAAGAGATTGCCTAAATAATTATTAATAGAACTACTAGAACCATTATGCAACATCTGGAAATCGCTACCTGTCCCTAACTTAAGTACAACGTTGTCATTAAGTTGTAAGTCCCCTGTCATCGTACCACCAGATTTAGGTAACTTAGTCGCGAGGGCAGTAGTTAGCGTGGTGTTGTATGACGCGTCATCATTAATTGCAGCTGCTAACTCATTAAGGTCATTTAGCGTGCTTGGAGCACCACCTATAAGAGTGGTTATTTTATCAACAACATAAGCAGTTGTTGCGATCTTAGTGCTATCATCGCTTTCGATTTGCGTGACTGCAGTAGACAATCTAGCAGCTGCTACCGTGCCTGAAGCTAGATCACTCGCGTTCGTTGAATTAGTTACCTTAGCGGTATTAGCACTAATGGCAGAAGCTTGTGCTACTGTAATACCAGTCTTCGATGTGTTAGTTGCTACAGCAGATGCTGTACCGTAATAAGATCCTTGTTGGCCATCAAGTAGGTCAGCATCTAGTCCTGAAGCAGCACCATCGTTACCAGCATGCCATACTTTAGATGTGCCAGATGACCCTATATATAATTCCCCGTTTCCTTGCAAGTCTAACTTTTTAGTCCAAGATGAACCAGAGTTGGTCGAGTGTGCTATTCCAAAAAGACCTGAATATGTTGATGCATCAACATCCCCTAGTACTAGCGCTTGATTTGTTCCCCCCTGCTCATTAACGATAACTGAAGCATTGTTGTGCTGCCAATCAAAACCGTAACCGTCCGCTTGTGCGTGTTTGATTCTAGTCCAATTATCACCAGAGGTATCACCAACGTGTATCTCGCTGTCCTCGACCACCAAATTCCCGGTCATCGTGCCACCTGCTTTAGGTAGAGCATTGTCAGCCGTAGTTCCCTGTGTCGAACTCGCGAACGATGTAGAAGAGTATCCATCAAGCGTATCTGCGTCAAGTCCTGATCCAGAACCATCAACTGTTTTGATAGCGGTTAGTATTTCTGCAGCTGTTTGATCTGCTGTAGCGCTTGTTTCAATAGTTGCTAGCTTAGTGCTTGCAGTACTGTTATAAGATACCTTAGCGGTGTTAGCAGTAATAGCAGAAGCTTGCGCTCCTGTAATACCGGTCTTAGCACTGTTAGTTGCCACCGCGGCCGCTGTACCATAATATGCCGAAGACTGTCCATCAAGTAGATCAGCATCCAATCCAGATCCAGAACCATCAACTGTCTTAATAGCAGTTAGTATTTGTGTAGCGTCGCCGCCCTTTACTAGGGTCTGGTTGGCAATTCCTGCTGTATCAATAGTGGACCTACCTGCCGCAGCGTATTTGTCATACGCATTATTTGAGTGGTTGAATGTAAGATCTTGGCTGTAAAAAGCAGTTGGTTCGGTATATGTAAGATACGAAGTTCCAGTCCAATCGAGGGGTTGGTCCGATGCAATGTGGTATACTGCACCCCCAGTTCCCCCTCCTCGAAGGAAGAACGCTTTACCGTAGGAGTTATCTACTGTGCCACCGTTACCCGAGTAGAGTGTGCTGTATTGCTGCGTTAGCTCCTCGATAGTGTTAGTGTAGACAGCCCCGCCCCATGCCCCGTAGTTACCCTTCCAGACTAAGTTTAAAGATCCTCGATGCGTGGAAGTATTCCAATCATTTGGCCCTTGCTCACTGTAACCCCTATAAATCTTAATAGTTCTCTGGGTGTTCTGGTTCCCGCCAGCGAAGTGAACGGGATAGTAAAGATTACTCGCTCCGTAAACATATAGGTTGAATGTATATGGTAGGTTAGTCACCCCATCCACTAGGTTAGTGAATGTAGATGGCAGCCTCGCATTAGGTACCGTGCCAGAAGCTAGATCACTCGCGTTCGTTGAATTAGTTATTTTGGCGGTGTTAGCAGTAATGGCACTTGCTTGAGCACCTGTAATACCAGTCTTAGCACTGTTAGTAGCTACATCAGATGCTGTACCATAATAAGCTGAAGATTGGCCATCAAGTAGATCAGCATCAAGGCCTGATCCAGAACCATCAACTGTCTTAATAGCAGTTAGTATTTGTGCTGCGGTTTGATCTGCTGTCGCGTTCGCTTCAATAGCATTGAGCTTGCTATGGTCAGCGTTAGTAAAATCATTAGTAGTAAGTCCACCATCACCAATGCTGTATGTCGTGTTTGTGTCAGTGTAATTATTAGCATGAACATTTGTTGACCCCTGATCTTGAGTCCAATCAATAATTTGGTTACCGCTTGGTATTGTAGGAGTACCAGACAAAGAGGCGTATGTTATCGCTGTTCCTGTCCAGACTCCAGCACCATTGATTACTTGAGTAGTTGTAGAGTTAGCTGTTCCCAATAATGTTCCTACATAATATCCATTAAGAGTCGATACAAAATTAGAGGTAAGCAGACCAGCTCTTACAAGAGAATGATCCGCGGAGCCATCTCCGCGGATATTAATTACTGCTCCTACAGTCTTACCGTTATGGACTGGGTTTGAATCATCGTAAACAAACACATCACCATCACCATCTGCATTCCAAATAGCTGTTGCGCCATCAATAATGTTCTCATCACCTGCTGTAGCGTAATTTTGAGACTTAACGTATTGTGTAGTAGCTAGTTTTGTTGTGTTATCACTTAATGTGGGAGTGGGAGCGGTCGGTGTTCCTGTAAAGGTGGGGGAAGCAATATCAGCCTTAAGGTCTACTGATGTATTGCTGGCAGCATCAACCCCCACGAATAGATTTGTGAACCAAGCAGTATCAGTCCCAGTATTACCAGATTGATAGTTCATCAACCAACCCATCTTGACCTTAGCTGTCGCTGGTGGGAACTTAGTAGTTATGTTCGTACCAGAGTAATCTACTCCGTCCATGTAACCAGTTGAGGTAGTCCAATCTGTTGTCAACAACTTGTTGACCATCACATTGTATTTGTAGCTCCCTCCTGAACTCCCGTTACTCAATTTTGATCCAATTGGATAAGTCGCTCCAGCCCAAGGGACTCTCAGCGTGATAACGTTACCACTTACATCTCCAGGGTCCCAGGCGTTGCCATACCAGAGCCTGGAATATGTCTCGACCGGGTAAGTGTAGCCTAAACTATTTGAGTATTCCCAAAAGATCAGCGAGCGTAGATGTGTCGAAGAACCCGCTGTTCCTGCGTTATAGTAGTTAGATCCATTTCCTGCAAGTGTTACTGTCGTATCACCGGCGGTAAGCGCGACTGCCAAGGTCGTCGCGGTGTTAGCTCTGTACATGTGGTGTTGCGCGCTTATGATGTAATCATCTACGTCAGTCGCGACCGTCATCATGTAGTATCTGCCCACTCCATTGAGTGATTTAGCATCTACTGACATTCTGTATTTCTTGTTGGCATTAACTGCCATCAATTCGTCTGTGAATACTGTAGCGGAGCCTGCGTATTTGAATGAAGCTGGCGACGAGTTAGAAACAGTCCCATCGTAAGTAAATTGTGAGAAGTTCGTATTATCACCTAGCAGCCCGGAATAATTCGTGACCAATTGTTGGCCTCGTGATGCGATGTAAGGCACCGTGGTAATTGCATCCCCGTCCACTTGTAACTCAGCCGCACCTGAGAAGTTCATAATGTTATCAGCAGCATCGTCTATAGCCAAGAGATGTACATTATTAGTACCAGTGAATAGTATGCCTTCTCCAGGGTCATTTATTGTAAGCTGATTAACACCAGAGATATTAAAGTTAGTCCCAGTGATCCCGCTAGAATTAGTTAGACCTGATATTCCTCCACCAGCAACGATTCCTCCGGTCATTGTACCACCAGATTTAGGTAACTTAGTCGCAAGAGCAGTAGTGATAGTTCCGGCATAACTTGCGTCATCATTAATCGCGAACGCCAATTCATTAAGAGTATCTAATGCACCAGGTGCACCACCAATCAAATCAGTTATCTCTGTTTGTACATATGCTGTAGTCGCTATTCGAGTCGAATTATTATTTGCCGCTTGTGTCGGTGCTGTTGGATTCCCAGTTAAAGCTGGACTAGC
>Ga0209383_1001361_pt1 | contig 15355 bp, 14 predicted proteins | sample CoawatmetaG02DNA_FD_187510 | JGI IMG/M metagenome (GOLD analysis project Ga0209383, IMG submission 187510) | Marine microbial communities from the West Antarctic Peninsula - Coastal water metaG029-DNA (SPAdes) (version 2) | ecosystem: Environmental > Aquatic > Marine > Coastal ... | reverse complement strand
CACCACCACCAGTTTTAGATGGGATTCTTCGTTGATGAATTTCATTCTTAATACGTTCTAAGTGTTGACGTGCTTTATGAGTTGGCATATCACCAACGTCAATATAAAATACTCTACGTTCTGGCGCACGTTGTACACGATAGATAATGATAGAGTCTTCTAGTAATTCTTTTTGCTTGTATACTTTAAATACAGGTTCAAGCATACTTGTGCCGAAAGGCCAGTATTGGTCGATACCTTCACTTAAAGATACATGAATAACATGTTTGGCATCAACCGCGGTTGTAGTGACATCATTTGCAAAACGCCCTCCACCTTCTGGTCCACCAGAACCAAAACCTTGTTGCATACCAGCAGTCTGTGTTGGAATACCCATATGTTGTTGGCCAGTCTGTGATAACTTCACACTATCAGCAGTAATATTGAGACTTTGCATATTGATATCTAAATCTCTGATATAGTATGCTTCAATTTTCTTGCCTTTGCCTTCGTTTACAACGACTTTTTCTACTTTCGCTGGATTTACCCAATACAATTTATATGTTTCTGGGTCTCTTACGAATAATTGGTCACCATATTTGACTGTATTTCTAAAAATTCTAAAAATACGTTTGTTCATTTGATTCATTGAACACCATTGACGCAATGATTTCTGAAGAACTTCATTTTCAGTAAATGATGGGTCATCATTAAATTGAATATTGAATGGTAATTTTGTACTTTCATTAAACAAAGTAGAAAATTCAGCAATAGTGTCTAATGCCGCATTAACCTCTGAATCCATATCCATTTGGTCATATTGTCCATATCTCTGGGCTCTATTTGGTTGACCCATATAAACTTCTGGGAGCCAACTGCTATATTTAGAACTAGATGCATTGCCTTCGGCACTACTAGAGTCCGATGCTCGGCGTGGAACGCCGTCGTATGTTTTAAAGTACTTTTTCCAAGTCATAATTTTATCCTAATTCTATTTATAATAACATATTCCATATTCATTGTCAACCCTATATCTGTATATTTATTGAGCAACAGTATTCTTCAATGTGGCGGCTAGTGCCTGTAATGTAATGTGAACATTTCTCAGGTCTGTATACTGCGATGCTATGCTTTCGTCTTCTTTTCTGCTACCTTCATCTGATTGAAGTTTATTATAACCCATGGACATGGCTCCCAACACGTTATTCATTTCCTTTTGGAGTTCCACCAACATCGACATGGCGTCTGCTGGTGATAAAGTCGACATGTCTATTTTTTCAAAAGCACTCGTAGAGGAAAGTGAATTCGATAGCATGGTTGAAAATTGTTCCATAAAAGGTGCGTTATCCTTTTGATTTAATCCGAGTTCTATAGTGCCAAGGCCGAATTTACTATCCGGTTGGTAGTTATCCATACCGCCGCTTTTTCTAAGTTCACCCATCAGTTTTTCGTTGGATGTATTTGGTGAAAGCCAGTCCATTAGTTGTGACAAGGTGGCGCGGAAAACGTTTTCTCCAGTCGTTACGACATTAGCACCGCCGGCGGCTACTGGTTGAAATTCTTTCATTGCCGCCGCTATTGCGTTAGCCAATATAACCTGTTGCTTGGTCGTTTCCAATATATTTGCTATGAAACTATCCATATAGAGAGTAAATGCAGACTCACTCATTACCGCTGCCCGTTGTTTTTGCAATTGGCTATTGTTGGCGGCGGCGTCTTCTACAAGACCACGAGCATCTGCCTGTCCTTTATCTGCGTCATTAAAATTTTGAGCCGCTGTAATAATTGAACCAACCATGGAGGCCAATTGTTTATCAGACAATAATTGTACACGAACACCACCTTGTGATGCCATCTCTGTGAGTTGGTCAGCAAATTTTGGAAACTGTTCGGCTAGTGCTGTCGCAAATGAATCCGATGTGCCGCCTTCGAGTTCCTGTGCCATTTTCTCAACAAACTGTAGAACTTCACGTCCGACACTGGTTCCAGCCATTTGTTGATACTCGGCTGTCTGAAGAAATTCTGCGGAACTACCAGCGGATAATCTTGCCGCTAGTGTTTCTGCCATTGGATTGCCCTGTGCATTTGCTCCCATGGCTAAGAATCCGTTTTCTATTGCCTCTCTTTGCTCTTTTGGAAGAGTTGCTAATAGTGCCACATCCTCGGCTTTCAAAGATTGCCTCATTAGTTCGGCGGCATCTGTCATTGAAATTTTTAATATATTCGAGGTCATTTCGACATTAGTCATAAAGTCTGTCATCCCCGAATAAAGTTCATCATCTGACCTACCTTGGAGTTGTCCTGCGATTCGCAACGAGTCTAAGTAGTCGCCAGACATTTTGGAAACTTGAGTAAAATTCATAGTATATTTTCTCATCAAATCCATTCCGCCAGCAATTATGTCTGGTCCATTTGCTATTTTTTTTGAAAACTCCAACGCACTCTTTACTCCGACAACACCGACCATTTTAGAAAAGTGTTGAACAAAGTCAGTTGCCTCTCCAAAAGTAAAGCCAGCGTCTGAAATTATACTTGATATGTTAATAAAACCTTGTTCTGTCTTTTTTATTGATGCTAGTAAACCTGCTTGGCGCATTTCGGATACCATTGCAAATCGTTCATTAAATCCTTGTTCCTGTGCGTTTTTACCGATAGTGAACACGGTGACTAAGGCGGCGGCCCAGCCGGCAGCCCGTTCCATCATTTTTGCATGTTTGCCCAATGAGGCGACTGTATTTGCGCCTGAGTTGGCCGCAGATTCACTAAATCCTTGACTTAGTAAATCCCTATAAGTTGCTTCTCTTTTTTGAGCAGATCGGGTTTCGTTTTGAGTATCTGTCCTCAAACCTACTAGTGCCGAAAGTGTTGCCCTGCCAGATTCTATTATTCCTCTATTAGTTGATGCCTTTTTAGTATCTCTAGCACCCGCTTGGTCAGCCGCTGTTGCAGCCGTTTGTCGAGTTTGTTTGATTTCCGCGCCTAATTTGGACAGCGATGATGCAGAAGTTTTTTCACCATTTGCAATCTTATGTAAAAATCGCAACATCTGATTATTATCTGCTTGAATCTGCTTTAAACTTTGTGCAATTGCCGACTGCGTGCCTTCTTTGGCCCAGTCTGCTAATCCCCCTGCCGCACCCGTTATATATACATTTTGTTCATCTGCTGCCATTTATTTTCTCGATTTGTTAAATTCCAAAACTTCGTAGTTATTATTAAAGATAAATATCAGTAAGACCATTATATTCATACTTAATTGTCTTACTAATTAACTCATACTGTATTTATCAAAGGAAATAAAATGAACGCTGAATCTAATCCATTATCCAAATATTTTCGTAAACCATCGATTTACGTACAAATTCCCACTGGAGGAAGATTTAATCCAGAAATAGATAAAACTATACTTGATGAAATTCCTATACTTCCAATGACTGCAATTGACGAGATATCAATGCAGAATCCAGATGAACTTCTTAATGGTGAAGCCTTAATGAATCTTATTTCAAGTTGTGTTCCGTCCATTCCTAATCCTAGAAATCTTTGTAACATAGATGCAGATTTGTTATATCTAGCAATTAAATACGCAACATATGGCAAAACAATCACACATCTACACACCTGCACTGAATGTAAAGAACAAGCAGAGTACAACATAGATATAAACAATGTTCTTGATAAATTTCCAGAGATAGATGAAGTTAAGCCAGTTGAATACGAAGATTTAAAAATTTACATAATCCCACCAAGAATCGAAAGTTTAACAAGACTGGCATTAATTGAGGTGGAACAACAACGTATTCTACAGGCTATCCAAGAAACAGCAGAGGCGGAAGTAACCGAAATGGAACTAGCAAAGCAGTTTGCAATTAGTTTCAGAAAAATATCAAAACAAAATGTGGACCTTTTAATTAGTGCAATAGACAGAATTGAAACACCAGATGAAGTTGTCACAGACGAAAATACCATTATAGAATTTATGAACAATGTGCCAGCGACTGTTATCACAGAAGTAAATAAAAGAGTAGCAGAAGTAAATAAAAAACCAGAAGACTTAACAACTTTTGAATTTGCATGTGAGGCATGTGAACACAAAGACACAATTAAATTCGAGTTGAACCCTGTAAATTTTTCCTAGGCTGGTTAAAGACCGCCAGCGGCGAGGAAATAGTAGAAAAACAAGAGTCTTATCATAAAAATCTAGAAAATCTACACAAAAATCTGTATAAACTATCTTGGTATATGCGTGGCGGAGTGAGTATATCTGAAATTCATCAGATGCCAGCAGACCACATCAAATACTTAAATGAGATAGTAAATGATAACTTTGAGATGAGCAAACAGGCGGGAACACCTATTTTATAAAAAAAATTATAAAAAGGGTTGACAACGTTATTTCTTTATGTTAGTATGGTATTCATAACTAATATAAATCGATTCAAATAATTCTCAAATCTAATACAAATCCCCATCCCGATACAAAATCTAAAGATATTATGGCTAATAACAAATCTAATACGGCAATACATAGTGGAACTGTTAGTCGGGCTGCCGACTCGGGATTGAGGGCGTATATCATACATACGTTCGGACAAGTTGGGTAAACACCGACACTGCTTCTCGTTAACCACAAAAACTGTTTGTATAAAAACATTCGTTACTCTAAAGGTAATGAATGACTAGTATTTACCGTGTAGGAATACACAAACCGCTGGTAGGTTAAAAACACTACCAACTTTGATAATATTTTATTCTATGTGAATTATTCAAAGTGCCGTTGAGTCGAAAGACGCAATACTAAGTTACGAGGGAATCGTCAACCGACCTCGCCATTGCTAGTGGCTAACTTAGACATAGAATCTGATGAACGTAACAAGTATCAGCAATTGCCCGGTGGATGGGCAATTGTGTCTTCCAAACTAACAAGCAGTTTATAATATAGATATATAATTATATGGAAGAAATAAATATCAATGAAATGTTCTTTGAGTGAAACGAAAAGAAATTTCTGAAGATATTAGGTCTTTAGACCTATTAAGATATTAACAATGAGATAATAATGAGTAATTGGACATATAATAATATAGTTGTGAATGATTTGCCTGATGATGTTGAGGGATTTGTATATGTGATTACGAATCTTGTGGATGATAGAAAATACATCGGGAAGAAGTTAGCAAGATTTAAGACTACTAAACCACCACTTAAAGGAAGAAAGAACAAAAGACGTGGTACTAAAGAAAGTGATTGGAGAACCTATTGGGGTTCGTCTGACCATTTGAATGCCGATGTAAAAAAATTAGGTCCAGATAAATTTACACGTGAAATAATCCACTACTGTCCGAGTAGAGGTATATTAAGTTATATGGAAGCAAAAGAACAGTTTGACCGTAGAGTGTTAGAAACTGATGAGTACTACAATGGTATTATTAATGTCCGTGTAGGAAGTTCAAAGATTCTCCAAGAACATTTACAGAGTCTTAAGACAAAAATATAGGCTTCAACAACCACTGATAGATTCCTATCATATCAATACACAAGAAAAATATATTCTGCACAAGTAATGGCTTGTCTTTTAACGTTGCAAAGACGTAGATTGCTATGATATGTCCCGTTGCAAATATTGGAAATGCGTACTTAGACTCTGGTACATTGATAGATATCAATACGCCTGCACAGACAAACATGCCCGTTCCAATCCATTTCATCTTTTCAATGTAGTTCATTTGAAGTCTCTTCTCTCAATAGTATGATGTATTTAGGCAAAAGAAAACCCAATACCATTTCTGAATATCGGGTTTCCGGTCTTACTCCTTTTTGTGCTTTTTTGGATGGTACGTTAAGGTCTAACCCATCAGTCCTCTCCGTAGAGAGTAAAAACAAATGTCAGTGTCGATGAGAGAGGTTTAGAGGAGACAAAGACATCCGTTCATTATTTAATAATAACACACTCAAAACCAAAAGTCAAGCGTTTTACTATTTTTAATTCAATTTAATTTCTATTTGATGCCAGACACTGTAAATCGGTCAAAAACATTAAGTTTCAACGTCTGACTGTATTTTAGTTCACTAAGAGGATACTTGTTCTTGAAAGTTTCCAATGAATCACAATTATTAATATGGTCATCGATTACCAGATTATTACTTTGAATAACGAGTTGAGTTCCCGACTTGACTCTATTGTACCAATCCCTAGTCATATGTTCACAACTAAGATTAATGATAGTGTCGAACTCATGTTCACGACCGAATGCATCAATGTTCATACTTTGATGTCCTAGATAGTTTTTAAACGTGTAATTGAATCTACCACTTATTTCTTTGCATCTCGTGTCCATATCAACTTCTTCGAAATTTATATTGGGATATTTTTCAACCAATACACGAGTAAGAAAGCCTAGCCATGACCCAATGTATAATACTTTGTTAGCATTATCACTTACAGCATCAAAGGCTAGACTTGCTTGTTTTTTACTTTCAATTTGATTCGTATGGAATGCATCCCGCACTTCCTCGATGGTGAGATGTTTTGCAATCTCATCATCATACAGCATATCTAAGAACTTTGGGATATATTCTTCCATACAGACTATTTACATATTGTTCTTTTTGTCTTGGATTTCTGCTCTACGTACCTTTGTAAGTTTACCGATATCGCCAAGTGCTTTTCTGGCACGAGCCGCAGATGCTTTGACACCTTTCTCTTCGAACTTAGCATTTTCTGCCTGGTATGTTTCGATTGCTTCCATAATTTCTGTATTTGTACTCATTGTATTACTCCGTTTTATACATGGCGCTTTCCTCTTCATGAGAAAAACTTGTGAAACCATTTTCTTTTATTACATTAAGGACACTTTCTACTCGCCCTTGTAATTCGTCTCTGTGTGATATTAGGAACACACTTCTATTTCCGTCTCTCGACATCTTCTTCAGAACAGCAAGTGATGATTCAACACCATTTGTATCCATTCCGCTATCTATCAATTCATCAACGAATAACACGTTAATCGTGCTGTATAATGACTCGAATATGTCACGGAAACTCCAACTTAAACCTAATATAAGTCGATTTCTTTCACCTCTAGATAAGTTATCAAAGTCTAAATCACGACCTAATTCAGTAATTTCCACTGTCAAATCACTCTGGAATATCACATCGTGTGGTAATCCTAACTTATCTAAGTAATATGCTAGACGAGAATTCAAGTAACTTAAGTTCTGGTCTATAATCTTTTTACGAATAAAACTATCTTTGTTAGTTAGCAACTTCATTAAGAACTCTTGGTGTTCTAGTAAGGAAACTAACGAATTCATATGCCCATAGTCTACGTCTTCTAATGAACTATCTCGCATATCTGCGATTTGTTCTGCGTATGGGTCTTCTGTTTTCTTATTCAATTCAATCTGTTCTGCCAATTTTTCCACAGAATTTTGATGTTCGTATGCATCAGACAGCGTATCATAGAACGTAATAGGCAAGAACCCTACACTACCAATTTCATCTATAAGTGTATTATGTTCGATTAACGAACTCTTATTAGTTGCCAATTGTGATACTGCTTCATTCTTTAGTGTGTTCTTCGCAGTAAGTATCTCTTCCTGTTTAGTATCGTGAATATCTTGTCCACAACTATGACACTTATGGTCTTCAATTAACTTGATTTCGTCATCAAGTCTTTCGATTAATCTGTTTTGTTTCGTATTATCAGATTCAATGCTGTCAATCCAAGATGTTGCTTGATTCTTGGCAGCCAAGTTTTCATTATAAGTTACCAGCAACGCATGGTTTTGGAGTTCAGCCTTGATGTCTACATGTGATAACGAGTTTAGTGCAGACTCTAATGCTTCTACATCAGTTGTTTGTTTGTTACTCCAAACCTTTTGTCTACGTTCAATATCTTTTATACTCTTTAAGATACGAGTGTTTGTATCTTCTTTTCCTTTTAATGTATACTCTTCTTCTTTTATCTGTTCTTTTGTATTCTTTGATATCTCTCTTAGTACTTCTGCTTTACGAGACAGTTCAGTGATTCCTAGAAGTTCTTCAATCAACTCTCGTTGGTCACTTGAACGTAAAGATAAGAATGGTTCGGTGTATGTATTAAGTGCAACAATGTGTTTAAACATTGCGTGAGAAATACCAATAATGCTTTCTACTTCAACTTGAGTCATTCGCATTTCACCTTGACCAGCATTTTCAATACTGTTATCACCAAGTTCCATGCCATCTCTTAGAAAGTGGAATACATTAGGAGAACGACCACGTTCAATCCTGTAATCATTTCCATTGTATGTGAAATCAACAGTGACCATCATGCCTTTGCCGTTAGTCTTGTTGATTAGATTGTTCTGTTTGATGTTTGTAAGTGCTTTACCATATAGTCCGTAAGATAATGCATTGATAAGAGTAGTCTTACCCGTGCCATTACGTGAACCATCACCGCCCAAATCTATATTATTTCCCAAGACTAAAGTCAGTTCATCTTGGTTTAATGTGACAGCCTGGGTAACGTTGCCCACACTCATAAAATTCCGAATTGTTATATTCTTAATTATTAACAAACTTATTCCCCTCTTGCGTAAGTTCCGTGTTGTATTGGGTCAATCGATAATTCGTTGACATTGATATACTCTGGTTGGTTGATTGTCCATACAACTAATTCTGCAATATATTCAACATCAATTAGTTTTCTATCAGGATGTTTCTTCATAACACTAGGTGTTGTTAAACTTCCTGGTGATATTAATGTTGTTTTAATATTACTACCACCCATTGCCATATAAGTTAAATCTCTATTGTAGGCTTTGAGTGCTTTCTTTTCTGTGGGATATCTCCAAGTTCTTCCCTTTACGCCTGTGTCAGCGGTAGAACCTATGTTTATAATCTGTCCTTTTCTGTCTGCTTCTTCCATAGCATTGAATACAGATTCGACAATCATAACCTGATGAAACTTCCATATAGCAGAATTGTTGATAAAGATATCGAAATCTCCATCTATATAATAATTCGCTAATTTAGAATACCCGTCACTATTGTCTAGATTATATCCATTGCTTCTACTTGCTGTTTCATACTCGATGTTCGGCAATGTATCAAACAAGTTACATATAGCCTCGCATAAGCCGTAGTTACGACTACCAGTAATTAGTATTTTCTTCATAAATTATTATAAATTTCAATAAGAACGTTTTTATCAAAACTGCCATTATCATCTAACGATGCTAATTGTGACACTACAATTTCATCTATTGTTTCAAAATGAATTTCTGCGCCAGTATCGTTTTCGTGTTCGTTACTTTTGACTGGAACTAATGTTACATCACGTAACTTATAAGTTTCTACAAATGTATCCTTAATAAAGTTTGCTTCTTCGTAAGAAATATCGATATCTAGTGTTATCTTTACTGTTGTTTTTGGTACTAGATATTTGTCTGGGTCATCTAACAATTTAGATAACGCAATTGTTCTGTATTTTGGTGCATCTTTCCAAGTGAAGAACTCTGGTTCTTTATCCCACTCTAAGTACATCCACCCTCTGTCATCGTCCCAGTTGTCTGAGAAGTTATGAGGGAATGCATTGCCGATATAAATTACATTATCTTTTACTTGACGTTGATGAAAGTGTCCAGTGAATACGTAATCTTGGTTCTTAAACATACTGCCTTTAAGACCACCGTGGTCAGGCATTTCAATCATTGCATTGAGTTTAAATGTAGGTAACTCTAAATGACTAAAGATGTATTTTGTCTTTATCTTAGGAATCTTCTTCCATTCATCACCGACTAACCATGGCACAATACCGACATCACCCTCTATAAGGGTATCTCTTACTAGAACTACATTAGGTAAATCATCAATAAATTCCATAGAATTTACATCACGTGTTTCCCGATAGAATAGGTCATGATTGCCTAATATAACATAAACTTTTTCGAATGATTTGCTTAATCTTCGTAGTCCAGCAATACTATATTTCATAGTTGATATGTTTAGACTTGACCTATTATGATGCCAGTCACCTAGAAATATACAAGTCTCGCAATCTCTTTCTTTTGCGTCCTTGATAAACCAGTCAACGAAATCTAAACAATCTTCGTTATGTTGCTTTGCGTTGTTTTTTAGACCCCAATGTATATCCGTAAAACAAGCGGCTTTTTTGAATAAGTTGTTAGTCATTATCGGCGTAAATCTCTTTAATGGTTTCCGTTGGAATAGCATCATCTGTAATCTTTGTTTTGATGATTTGCTGCCAGCGTTCCTGAGATTTCATTTCGTGTGCCAGTTGTCTTGTCCAACTTGGCGCCTGTCCTGCTTTTTCTAGCAAGTCATCACGTATGCCTTGATTTTTCTTTTCTATGTTAAGTACCCGAGTGAATGAATTGTTTACTACTGTTGTGTAGTAAGCAAATGGGTTATCACTCTTATCTTCATTAAACTGAAGACCTATTTGTGCCAGTTGTAACAATGCTTGGCCTCGCATTTCGTCAATGTATGTGTAACCACGCCAGTTAGACCTTTGTGAATATCGTTCTACTAATTTGATATACATCGTTGCTAATACGGCTGTGATTTTACCAGCACCTAAATCAAATTCTTTATCTTTGTTGTAATGTGAGATTCCAACTTCGTTAAGTTTTCCATCTACAAACGTATAGTGTGTAAATGCTGGAAATGGTAATTTTACTTTGTGGTCTGCGACTGTCTTCGGATTTGCTTTTCTGCCTGGTTCATCAGGTATATGGTCAAAACCCATTATACGAAACACAATTTCGTCTTCTGTGAAAGAATTAGGGTCGATTTCAAAGTCTACCTGTTTCTTCTTTTTGTCGTCATTCGCATCCCAAGCCAGTTTTTGCAAACGTTTTGCTTTGTTTTGTCTTGCTTGTTCTACCGCACCAGCAATCTCGTCAGTTGAATATAATATAATTTCATGCTGATTATGTTGGTCTCTATCTTCAAACCAAGAATAATTCGATTTTGAAATATGTATTTGTTTCAACATATCCTTGTTATTTAAGTAGTTTACCCGTCTTGCCATTGTGTTTTCTCCTAATTTATATCAATTATAACACAGTTCAGTGATGGTTGTCAAGTGTTATAACGCCTATATAGCAAAAAGTTTCTTGACCAGAAACTTCGCATATAATACAACGATAAATACTGTTATAATGAATTAGGAGTAAAAGGCATGGCAAGTCCATATTACACAAAACAACCAGTATATTTAGAAGAGCCTAGTGGCAGATACAGCAATATTTTGACGAAGCAGAAGTCTTCTGATTCATCGATGCGGTCGGCGGTTTTTGGAATTAATACACCAACCAGGCTTAATTTTCCATTTACTCCTACAATTTCAGTTATTCAAAGTGCAAACTATTCATCGTATGATGTGACTCATAGTAACTTTCAACAACGTGCATTTGATAGTCATACAAATATGGAATTAAACATCACTGCGCCAATGATTGTAAGAAGTGAAGAAGAGGCATTGTATGTTTATAATGCGGCATTGTTTATCAGAAGTGTGATGAAAATGACGTGGTTAAAAGATGATGAGCCCGGTATGCCACCACCGATACTAAGATTTAATTCACACGGAATATACGAAAATGTACCATGTATGATTCGTGACTTTACTTGGAACTTAGATTCAGATATAGATTATATAGAGATTCCTGACCCGAAGAATAGTAAAAAAATTATTAGAGTTCCAGTACAAAATATGTTTGTGTTATCATTATCAACGACTTATTCGCCTAAGAGTGTGAGAGAAAATTTTAGTGTTAAAGATTATCTTGCTGGCAATTTAAAGGACCAAGGTTATGTATAAAGAAAATTCACCATGGAATAGAACGTCAGTGATTGACGGAACGATATTGGATATAATGAAAAAGAGATTTCTCTATAATGATCCATATGACGAAGAATATGAAATACCCCAAAAATATGATGAACGACCAGATTTGTGTAGTTATGCAATGTATGGTACTGCAAAGTATTGGTGGATATTTGCTCATAGAAATTCAAATATTATGACTGATCCAATCAGAGGATTCACAGCAGGAAAAATTATTAGAATTCCAAGCAAAGATAATATTAGTAAAATGGTGTAATTAGATGGATCAAAGTAAACCAAGTTCTTTAAATGAAATCGTAGACGCACATACATTTCTCGAAAATCCTCTCGATGAATACGCAAACTATACCTACAACTTAGAATGGTTTGTAGTTGATAGAGGCTCGGATAGAAAATTTCAATTAGAAGAAGCAGGAAACATCCAAGATATAGTCAATAATAATTGGCCAAAGATGAGCGATGGTAAAATCATCTTAGCAAAAACTGGTGTCACCACAGAATTTAATTTAACAGATTTGAATATAGAATCTGTTGGTGCCGGTAATGCAACAATGAGCAAGATTGCAGGAACAGCCATTAATTTAAATTTCAATATCACACAAGTCGGTGATACAAACTTAGTTGATACTATACAAAATGCAATTGCATTAAGTGGATATCATACCATCAACACTACTACTTTTTATATCAAAATTAATTTTGTAGGATTTGATGTTAACGGCAAAAATCATAAAATATCACAGACAAAAGTTATACCATTTAATATTAATCAATACACTCAACTTCAGACACAAACAGATGCTAGGGGAACTACGACAGTTATTCAAGGAGTTATACTGCCAGACCGAGCAGTAATGGACTTCTCAGTTAGCAGAACAGAAGATGCTTTTGAATATAAAGTAGGAGAGACATTAAAAGACACGCTGAAGAATTTTATTACAAAATTGAATATAGTTAATAAAGAGGCTCATCCTACACTTGTAGATTCATTACAAAACACTTATTCTATTAACATGTCCGACCAATTTGAAACATTCTTGACCAATGCGGCAATGATGAACGCCACTGAAATAATGGCAACGATGAATGAAAATATGAAGAAAAAGAGCAAAGGAAAGGGCGAGGCAATAGGTCAAGTGATGGCGGGCATGAACATATATTCTATAATAGAAGAAATATGCCAAAATGACGATTTAGTCATAAAAGAGTTAACTTCGTCATGGGCAAAATATTCTAAGGTACTAAAAATTACTCCATACTTAGTTCCTAACGAGAATGGATTTAATCCAGTCACAGGAAAAAATGCATATGCCGTTGAGTTTTATATAGACTACGAGAAGAAAATAGTAATTCAAAATATGTTAGATCAGGCTGATAAGGCAACAAAGAGCCGAGCATTGATTTTAGAATTTTTTAAAGACCAACATGTTAATAAGATATATCATTATCTGTTTACTGGAAAAAATGACCAGGTACTCAATTTCGGTATTACATTAGACCAAGAACTAGTAAAAATATACACAGTGCCAGGTGATTTTTACGCATATGAACATTTTATGAAAGTTGGACCAGAGGGCGAAAGATTAGGCAAGGCCGCACGAGTAATAATTAATAATAGTGAAGCAGACCTCAAAAAATTACAAGAGTTAGAGAAGAAGTTTCTTAACGCGGCTAAAGAACAAGAGAAAAAAATAAGAAAAGAACAAGATGAGTTTTTGCCACAGTTAGTGAATATGTATAGACAATCTTTGGGAATAACTAATCCTAACGAGGAAGTACGGTTTGATGAAATCTTTGGAGGTAAAACCTGGGAAGAGACCTTAGACCAAATTGCTCTAGAAGGTGGGGTTGGCGCTGTGAGCGATGTCAACAAAGCAATCATAAAAGAAAACCAAGACAAATGGAGAAAGCAAACGGCAGATGCACAAACAAAACTTACTAATGCAAAATCTAACGCTACAGCACAGCAAAAACAAGTAGCACAAGAATATTCAGATGCAATCGCAAGTCATTCTGTAGTAAGTGGAGAGTTTAATTACAACACCGCCGCCAAGCAAAATGCACAGGCGATGGTCAAAAAGATTGCTGGAAAGAAAGAAAAAAACATGATATTGGCAGAAGAGTTAGACGATGACGTTATCTCTAAATTATCTAATGAAGATTATGAAATCCTACTCAAAAACCAATCAAACAATCCTATCGTATTTCAACGACTGATAAACAGACTTGCTACTAATCCAAAGAATACCACACTTAAACATGCAGATCCAGAACAAGTAAGGATTGCTAGAGAAAAATATTATGAATCGAAAAGTAACAACATAAGTATGATTGACGCATCAATGACTATTAAGGGCGATCCTTATTGGCTAGAAGGATATATGTCACCTGCAATGGCGAAGAAAGAATATGGCAACATTGGACCAACAACAAAAGGCTTAAACGCATCGACCACATTAAATGGCAGCAATGGATTAATATTAATGTCTGGTATTGCTAAAGGAACTGATTTACACGATAATGTTCTTAAACGAAATCTAATCACAAGTTTGTATGTAGTTACTGTTGTTAGTAGTTCCTTTAGCCAAGGTATATTTACTCAAACCTTGAAGATGAGAAAAAATACTGAAGCCGAACATATGGCGACTGTCATTTCAGAAGTAAATTTAGAAGAGGTAGAAACAGATGATAAAAATGATGCTACTGGTGGGCCAGGACAGACTGTTTATACACCAAACGATGTCCATAATACTAAGAGGCGAGAAAAACATGCCCCAAATTTTGGTATTGAATTCAATACTCCTTTAAGAGACCGATATGGAGAAGGCTTTATGGGTCCGGGCGGCATATGGATACCCCAAGTCTTGGACCAAGGCGAATTAAAGAAAATAAGCAACACTGGCGGCACAATTACGGGACAGGCAAGCCCCGACTTAATCGCTTATGTTAAACGTAAAGAAAACTTTACTGCAACCGCTGAATGGGATAATAAACAGTACACTAATGGGTATGGTACAAAAGCAAAAAGTTCTACAGAAACTATATCTGAGCATGAGGCAACACGTAGACTAATTGCAGATCTTAATACTCGTAAAAACTATGTTTCTTCGTACGCTCAAAACAATGGATATACATGGGATAACAATCAAGTTGAATCTATAACTAGTTTTGCACATAATCTAGGTACTGGCAAAGTTGCAAAAGTAACCAAAAACGGCACCCGCACAAATGGAGAAATTGCAGAAGCAATGAAATTATATAATAAGTCAAATGGAGTAGCATTACGAGGACTCACAACACGTAGAAGTGAAGAAAGTGCTTGGTTTAGACGAGGTATAGGAACTGATGTATAAGGGAAATAATTAGAGAATTTATTATGGAATCAAAATTATCAAAATCAAATAGAAAAATATCAGAACTAGAGGCGTCTCCTATTGTAGATGCATTGGGTAAGGGTATCTATAAGGCAATAACTATTATTACTAATCCAGTGTCTAAAGAAAAATACATTGATCCTG
>Ga0209383_1001354_pt1 | contig 15387 bp, 16 predicted proteins | sample CoawatmetaG02DNA_FD_187510 | JGI IMG/M metagenome (GOLD analysis project Ga0209383, IMG submission 187510) | Marine microbial communities from the West Antarctic Peninsula - Coastal water metaG029-DNA (SPAdes) (version 2) | ecosystem: Environmental > Aquatic > Marine > Coastal ... | reverse complement strand
TAAATGAAGCAATAAATTTTGAAAAAAGTAAAAGTGCCCCTGATACTAATGAGATTGAAAAGTTTTTATTCTGTCAGAATAATTTACCCGCTTTTTTTGCATTTCTAAATGATGAGGACCTAGAAACAGAAACTGATGAGGATTTTATGTCCTTTTTAGACCCCAAAAAAGTAAAAAAACTCAATAAAGATCTAAAATCGTATTTCAAAATATTGCAAAGTCAAGATGAAGAATTTAATATGTTTGGTGTATTGATGCTAATTGATGAAAACTCTGAGACAGCACCAGAACCTTTTGAAAAACTGAATTCAACTAATTTCGCTCTTATATTCGGTGCGGGTTTTTTCTTTGCAGGTGGATGCGAAAAGGACTTACAAACTTCGTTGGATGAGACGTTTAGCGAGTTGGAAGAGGTAATTGATGAATTAGATGAAATATTTATAAGTGAACTGACTGAAAAAGAACAAGGGAACTATACTGAAATCGTGTCACTTCATGATAACGGTCAAAAGAACCGAGAAAGTGTTTACGAATTTTTTAGAAAAGTGCAAGACTTGTTTTGGTATGACACTGGGGAAAAACAAAAAGCATTTAACTACGTATATGATGTTCTTAATGATGGAGTTTTTTTTCATAAAAATGGTCAGAAGAAATCAGAAGGTAAATACAAAAATGATAAGAGAGATGGAGTTTGGACGTCTTGGGATGAGAATGGAATTAAATATTCTGATACCACTTATAGTAATGGTTTAAAAACTAAAACATCCTCTTTCGCTGGAAATGAAGTAACTGTTATGAATTTTTATGAAAATGGTGAATTTAAATTTAGGGGTAAATGGATAAATGGTAAGAAAGAGGGAGTTTTTTGGTGGAAGTTTGAAAATGGAGAAACGAGCGCTATGGAACCATACACAGACGGCGTACTAAATGGCATATCGATCCACAAGCATCCAAATGGTCAAACTAAACAGTACGTAGAATACATAGATGGCAAGATGAATGGTGTAGTTCAATTACGAGATGTAAATGGAAATTTAACGGTCAATAGAATTTATAAAAATGATGTATGTATTAGTGGAAACTGCTAAAAGAACCATCGGATTTAGGGTGGTCAGAAACAGGTACACTCAATTCTAATCCGTCACGGTGGAATAGTATTGAGGACATTCGACCACCCTTCCCTCATGTAAAAAACCCTGATAGTTTAATAATAACCTTTGATGTAAATTTTAATACTTAAATTTATTATAAGGGAATTAACTAATAAAAAAAGCCTGACGATTATTTAATCTATAAGGATAATAGTGACAAAAGTAAAGGGTATATTTTTTAATGATGGAAGTTATATTAAATAGTGCTCAAAGTACTTTTGGCTGGGTTTTTTCAATTAAAAAACCAATAATATTTATTGAGCTTTCATCTCAACCGATTGATAAGAATATTTCAGAATTGTTTAAAAAATCTTTATTTTTAATCGATGCTTCAAGAGATCAATGGCATAATGAGGTTCTTGAGTTGCTTAGACTACCTCCAAAAGAATTATTAAGATTATGGAATGATAAGAAACAATATTTGGATGAATTGGAGACTAGTATTTTTGGTCCAAAAGGAGTTTCTGGAAAAAAAGTTGCTAATTATATTGTTAATAATGAACAAAAGTCTATAAATTATTAATTTAAGTTGAGCAAAGAATATAGTCTTGTGAATACCAACAGAATTGTGTAATATTATTTTTATAATAAGAAATATGTGTTGATATTGAAAATTAAGTGGCATTGTTACTTTTTAAACTTAAGGATAATTTAATGGCTAAAGTATTAATAACAACTGTACCATTTGGCAACATGAATCGTCTCCCTCTAGAACAGTTAGAGTCATCAGGGACCGAATACTTAATTAATCCTTTGAATAAAAAGCTCACTGAAAATGAGTTGGCTGATATGGTGACAGATTTTGATGTCATTATTGCAGGCACTGAGCCTATTACGGATTATGTTATGAAGAGGGCAAGCAAGTTAAAAATGATATCTAGAGTTGGTATTGGATTAGATAACGTTGACTTATTAGCTGCTGAACGTCGAGGAATTAAAGTTTCATACACGCCTGATGCACCAGCACCAGCTGTTGCCGAGTTAACCATTGGTTTATTGATTACGCTGCTCCGATCGGTTCACTTATCGAATATACGTATGCATAAGGGAGAGTGGAATCGATATTTTGGTAAGAGAATATCCAATACTACTATTGGTATTATTGGTTTAGGAAGAATTGGTGAACGAGTTCTAAACAGACTTAAAGTATTTGGAACGCCAAGACTCTTAGTCAATGACCTCTCAAAGAATTTTGAGCTAGATAGGAAATTTAAATTGGAGTGGGTTGACAAAGAAACAATTTATAAAGAATCAGACGTCATTTCATTGCATCTTCCATTGACCAGAGCGACAAAAAATATGATTACTAAAAAACAACTGGAAATGATGAAATCAGATGCAGCTATTATTAATACAAGTCGTGGAGGTATTATTAATGAAGCGGACTTATATGATGTAATGCAGACAGGTCATTTATCCGGTGCCTCCATAGATGTGTTTGAGAAAGAGCCTTATGATGGAAAATTAACTGAAATTGATCGTTGTATATTGACAGCTCATATGGGCTCTATGTCAATTGATTGTCGAACCCGCATGGAAATTGAAGCAACGGAAGAGGCAATTCGTTTTTTGAAAGGAAGAGCATTAAAAGGAGAAGTTCCTGAAGATGAATATGAGATTCAGAGGCAGGGTTTGATAACATAATGAAAAAAGCGGTAGTAGTAGGTGGAAGTGGGTTTATTGGATCTCATGTGGCCGACTGTTTGAGTGATGATGGGTATCAAGTGACGATTTATGATTTTGTTAAATCTTTATGGTTTAGAGAAAGTCAAGAAATGGTAATTGGTGATATTTTGGATGATAAAGCACTGAAGCAAGTAATTAAAGGTGCAGATGTAGTCTATAATTTTGCTGGATTGGCAAACCTTGATCATGCACTTAATCAGCCTATAAACACAGCAAAGATTAATATATTGGGCAATCTTAATGTGCTTGAAGCGTGCCGAATACATAATGTGAAGCGCTTTATTTATGCAAGTACAATGTATGTTTATAGTAGAGAAGGCAGTTTTTACAGATGTAGTAAACAGTCATCAGAACACTATGTGGAAGAGTATCAAAGAGTGTATGGCCTAGATTATACTATTTTAAGATATGGCTCTTTATATGGTCCAAGAACGGATGATACGAATGGCATTTTCCGCATTATTAATTCAGCTCTAAAGACTGGTAAAGTTCAGTACAAGGGAGACATCGAATCAATGCGAGAGTATATCCATGTTTCTGACGCTGCACGAGCTAGTGTTTCAATTTTAGATGAGTCGTTTAAAAATGAAAGCATTATTTTGACCGGGCAAGAGCAAATGAGTTTAAATAATTTACTTAAAATGATTGCAGAAATTCTCAACTATAAGGACGATTCAGTTGAATTTATTGAAGGAAAGTATAGTGGTCATTATGTCCGAACTCCATACTCCTATCAACCTAAACTTGGACGAAAATATATTCCATCTACACATGTAGATCTTGGCCAAGGGTTGCTCCAAGTTATTACTGATCTTGATAATTACAAAACATAGTCTGTTAAAAGTATTTTTTATATCATTATTCTAGCATTATGCGCAAATCCTTAGAGAAATTAATTAATCAATCTGAAGTTATATTTTGGGATTTTGATGGTGTTATTAAAGATTCAGTTGAAGTTAAATCTATAGCCTTTGAAAAGCTGTTTTCTGATTATGGCTATGATTTTTCTGATAGAGTTAGATCGCATCATGAAAGAAATATGGGAGTATCTAGATTTGAAAAGATCCCTCTGTATCTTTCTTGGTCTAATGAAATAATCACAAACAATATCATTCAAGAATTTTGTAACAGGTTTTCTTTATTAGTTAAGCAATCTGTTATTGATTCTCCATGGGTTCATGGTTTTTTGGAATTTATAGAGCGTCATCAAACAAAAAAGAAACATATCATAGTGACAGCAACACCAGCAGAAGAAATAGAAGAAATACTCCATGCATTAAATATACGACATTTTTTCTATAAGATTTACGGATCTCCAGGCTCTAAAAGTGATGCAATTAATGAAGTTCTAAAAGAATTAAAAACTGGATCAGAGCATGCGATAATGCTAGGTGATGCTGAGAGTGATTATAGTGCGGCAAAAGAAAACGACGTCTTATTTTTTCTAAGGAGTACTGAACAAAATAAGAATTTACAGATTATTTGCATGGATTATGTATTTAGAGATTATATTAGTGAATAGAAAAGTCTCACTGTCAAGTTAGTTATAAGGTTTTTTAGTGAGAATGGCCCAAGGCTTAAAAAGCAATATTAATTGAAAACTTAAATTGGAGTTTTTCAAATTGAATAATATTCTTTTGTATTATGCAAGATAAATTTAAAATTAAGGACTTAAAAATGGATAAACATGATGATAATGTTGTAAATGTTTTAAAAAATGATGGTGTTAAAAAGATAATACTTGACGATTTTGAGAATGCAACAACGACAAATATAGATAACTTGGTTAACGATATGGGTCCTGGATCTTGGGCTGTTAGGTTGGTTTATAACAACAGGTTTGGTGGAGTGATGATACAGCAACAACCAGGAGAAGGAAATAGGTTGCATTACCACACCGATGCAGATGAATGCTGGATAATTATGAGTGGTGATTGGGAGTGGTACATAGAAGGTGAGGGGGTTAAAACTGTACATGCAGGCGATATTGTTGTAGTCAAGCAAGGAGTTTTACATAAAATTACTTGTATTGGTGATAGTGCAGGTATGCGATTTGCTATTACAAAGCCTGATGTTGATCATGTCTACCCAGGATAACCCTTCATTCTCTAGTTGTAATTTCAATTTTTTAGGAAAGCGTGCTCTTGTATTTGGAGGTAGTCGAGGAATAGGTGAGTGTGTTGTTGAGAAGTTGATTCTCTCAGGTTCAGAGGTATATTATGCAGCTAGAAATCCATCAGAAAATTTAAAAAAATTGCAGGCTAATTATATTTCAATAGATCTTAATAATGAGAATGAAATTATGGATTTATTTGTTAAATTAGATAATATTGGAGGCGTTGATATTGTTGTAAATGCAGCTGCAATAAATTTCTGCAATAAATTTGATGAAATAACTTTAGATGAGTGGGATGAGGTATTAAGGGTTAATTTGCGAGCATCATTTATTGTATGCCAACAAGCCGCGATTCGCATGAAAAATAAAAAGTATGGAAAAATTGTAAATATTTCTTCAATTGCTGGTAAGCATCGTAGCCTGGTTAGTGGGGTACATTATGTTTCTAGTAAGGCTGGGTTAATTGGATTAACTAAACAATTGGCATATGAGCTGGGATCATTTAATGTGAATGTGAACGTAGTATGCCCTAGTCAAACTATGACTGATATGTTGGTAGATTCAATGTCACATTCTGAAATTAATGATTTGAAGAAGCATATACCATTGGGTAGGATAGCAACATTAGAAGAGCAAGCAGGGCCTATATTGTTTTTGTGCAGTGATATTTCATCATATATAACAGGAGCTGTCATGGATGTTAATGGAGGTCAAATATGAAAGTAGATTGTGTTGCACTTATTTTGGGCCGTAAAGGCTCTAAAGGTCTACCTGGTAAAAATACTATGCGTCTTCATGGAAGGCCAATTAGTCATTACTCCGTGATGGCAGCGCTGAGCTCAAAATATATTTCAGAGGTTTATCTTTCTACTGATGATAGTAAAATAAAAGACGATGTTAGTGAATTTAATATAAAAATTATAGATAGACCATTAGAGTTATGCACTGATTCTGCGCTGTTTGAAGACGCACTCATTCACGGCTATAGAGAAATTATAAAACGTCGAAATAAGAAGCCAGATATGTTGGTTATATTGATGTGTAATGTAGTAACTGTAGACAATGTACTTATAGATAATGCTATTGATGCATTACTTAAAGATAATAATGCAGATTCAGCAGTCACTGTAAGTATATTAAATATGTATAGCCCATTGAGAGCAAGAAAACTTGATAAAACTGGGTATCTTGAGCCATTTGTTCCATTTGAATCATTTGGCGACCCTGAAACTCTTTCTTGTGACAGAGACAGTCAAGGGGATGTGTTCTTTGCAGATATGAGCCACTCAGTTTCTCGATCTAGAGCTTTAGATGATATTGAAAATGGTCTACTACCACAGAAGTGGATGGGAAAGAAAATTATTCCAATCTATAATAGCTATGGTTGTGACATTGATCTTCCTTGGCAAGTTAGCGCATCCCAATGGTGGTTAGAAAATACAAGTAGTAATAAATGAATCAATATCTAGGAGTTATTGACCTCAAACTTTGATACCTTACTTGGGAAATGTTGATTTCTGATCTGTTCATTCATTAGGTCTCTTTCATGTTTTCTCTTTAAGACTGAGATAACTGTTGAAGAGAACCATTTCTTTCCTGTATGGGTCAATATGAAACTCTTATTTAACCATTGTGATATCTTCTTGTAACCCCAACCTTCTCTATCGTGAAGATGATGAATAAGAAGATAAATGACCTGTTGTCATTTGGTGTAATCTTTTTGGTAAATGAGTTGGTTGGATTAGAATTTGATTGAGAATTCTAGATATGGGATTATGGGTTCACTAAAGGTACAATCCAAATTCATTCCATTACTGTTGAGTGAGTTAATGGAACATACTATTAGGAAAGTGGAGGTTAATCTTCCCAAATTAAGATTTATTCAATTAGAGTTTCCACATTTATCCCTTAGTTTGTAACCCAAATCAGACCATTCAATTCTTATTTGATCCCCAACTCCATCGTACATCATCTCACCAATACAAACTAACTCAGTATTACTGCAGGATACTTCTTTTGCAATGTGATTTTGAGATTTTACAAGTATCATTATATTAGAGGGGTAGTTTTTAAATAATTTTATTAATAAGAGTTAAAATTTTCAAGGTATAAAATTAACCGTTATGTGTATTAAGAAATATTATTGATTATATGAACAATTCTAAAGATTTTGATGGCATTCTTAAGCAACTTAAAGTAATTGTAGGTTCTAATAATTATATTGACGATGTTTTAAAAATGGGCTCTTACCTTTCTGATTGGCGAAACCAATTTCAAGGAGTATCTCCACTGATTTTGAAGCCGCTTAATAGTCAAATGCTTTCAGAAATATTAACATTGTGTAATGAGTCTCATATTGGTGTTGTTCCTCAGGGAGGCAATACCGGCTTAGTTGGCGGAAGTATTCCCAGTAATTCGGGTACAGAGGTTATTGTTTGTTTAGAGAAAATGAATAAAATTATAGATATTGACCCAATTAATTACACAATGACTCTTGAAGCAGGCTGCATTTTGTCTAAAGTTCAAGATGCTGCTCTCAAAGCTAACCGGATATTTCCTCTTAGTCTTGCAGCTGAAGGTTCTTGTCAAATTGGAGGTAACCTTTCTACAAATGCAGGAGGGACTGCAGTACTTCATTACGGGAATGCCAAGGAGCTTGTTTTAGGGTTAGAGGTTGTATTGGCAGATGGCTCAATTATGAATAGTTTGAGTCGATTAAGGAAAGACAATACAGGATATGATTTAAAGCAACTTTTCCTTGGGTCTGAAGGCACTCTTGGGATTATTACCAAAGCTGTTATTAAGTTGTTTCCAATCCCAGTAAATAAAGTAACGTCAATTGTTGCATTATCAAATTTGGAATCAACAATAGATCTTTTAGTGCAACTACGTGAGAGAACAGGGGATTGTATTAGTGCTTTCGAATATATTGATAGGGCATGCATTGATGTGCTAATCAATCAAATAGGCATAAAAGATATTTTTAATCAGATATATGATCATTATGTGTTAGTTGAGCTATCATCTAGTCGCCATAATGAGGAACTAAAGTTGTTACTGGAAGATTCTATAGCGGCTGCAATTCTGGATGGAACTGTTAATGACGCAATAATATCTTCTAATGAAACTCAAGCAGCACAATTTTGGAATTTGCGTGAGACATTGCCTGGGGTGTTAAAAAGTATTGGTGAGTTTGTTGTTTTTGATATATCTGTTCCAATATCCCTCCTGCCCAAATTAATAAAAGAATCGAAAAAAGTGTGTAATGAGATATGTCAAAATTCTAGAGCTGTTTTATTTGGACATTTTGGTGATGGGAATATTCACTACTATTTACTTAAACCGCCAGAGATGTCCGTGGATAAATTTTTAAGTATGAAGCCTAAAATAAAATCTTCAATTTATAACATTACTTCAAAATTAGATGGAAGTTTTAGTGCAGAGCATGGAATTGGTAAAGCAAAAAAACAAGAACTTAAAAATTATAGCTCAGAGGTTGAAATAGAGTTAATGAAAGTTATTAAAAAATCCCTTGATCCAAATAATATTATGAATCCTGGTAAAGTTCTTTAGAATTTTTTAAATGGTGACCGGAGCCATTCTCATACTCCTAAATCCAGGGGCTAGTAAATAATAAAGTCTTAATATTTTCAATTTTTATACCTTAAAATTCTAGCTGGACTTCCACCGACTATTGCATTTATTGGCACGTCTTTTACTACAACGGAGCCTGCACCAATAACTGCATTGTTTCCAATATATATATTACCAATAATTACACTATTTGAGCCTATTTCTACATTATCACCAATAGTAGCTGCATTTGTAATGGTGCCATTATCAAGTATTTTATTGCCTATTGTCGTGCTATTTCGAACCAGGCAATTCTCACCTATAATTGTCGTTCCATTAATAACTAAACTCTGTCCGTGAAAAAGTCTAAAGTTTTTACCTATCTTGGCATTGAGATTAATTTCAATGCCAAGTATCCATTCCACAATTATTTTGTATATGAAAATGAATGGATAAAAAATTATTTTAGTAGCTTTTCTTTTATTTAATAGTGAAAAAATACGAAACAGTAAAAGTATCAAGCGACCCTTCATACTATATTTATTTACTTTTCAATCTTGAAAAATGTACATTATTTTTCGTACTCCATACTCTTTATTTTATCTCGAGAAAGTTGAATGAATTTGTATTTTACCCTTCCAACTCATTCCTTGTTTTAGTTCCTCTAACTTCGGTCTTGACTTACTCATAGAGGATAACCCACCTTAATTCATCTCAACATATTTCATTCCAAAAGTTTTTGTTCAATAAAAAAATATCATAAGTATAATAATCATCTTAAAAAGTTGAATTGATTTAAATGTTTTATCTAATAGATATATTTTTATAAAAATTTAATTATATGAAGGTTAATGTTTTCTAGTTCAAAAAAAACCATTATTAGCATCTAAATCTATACAAAAGGAGTTAAATTGAAAAAAATATTAGTTACTGGTGGTGCTGGATATGTAGGTTCAGGCTTGTTAAGAGAGCTTTTGAATGAAAACTATATTGTGACTTGCGTTGATAATCTAATGTTTGGTGGTGAATCATTACTAGATATTTGGCATAATAAAAATTTTACTTTTACCAAATGTGATATCAATGACTGGAGTAAGTTTGATAAGATTCTAAAAACAAATAAATTCGATGCTATTATTCATTTAGCAGCTATTGTAGGTGATCCGGCCTGTAGAATTAATTCAGAACTAGCACTTAAAACTAATTGGGAATCAACAAAGTGGTTACTAGATAAATCTGTTGAAATTGGAATAAAGAAATTTATTTTTGCTTCCACTTGTAGTAATTATGGAAAGATGGATGATCCAGAGTCATTTGTTGATGAAGAATCGAATCTTGCACCAGTTTCTCTTTATGCAGAATTAAAAGTTAAAATTGAAAATTATATGCTTTCTGATATGAAGAAATATAAAGATTTCTGTCCAACTTCACTCCGATTTTCTACAGTCTATGGTCTTTCACCAAGAATGCGCTTTGATTTGACTGTTAATGAATTTACAAAAGACCTTGCCTTAGGAAAAGAATTAACTATTTTTGGAGAGAAATTTTGGCGTCCTTATTGTCATGTTAAAGACTTTTCTAATGCATTTATTACTGTTCTTCGTGCTGAAAACAAAAAGGTAGCATATAACGTTTTCAATGTTGGAGATACTGCAGAAAATTATACAAAACAAATGCTTATTAATGAAATAATTAAAGTCATACCTGATGCTAAAATTAAATATATAGAAAAGAATGAAGACCCTCGGGATTATCGAGTAAATAGTGACAAAATTAAAAGGGAATTAGATTTTAAAATTACTATGCGAGTTATTGATGGAATAGAAGAAGTAAAACGAATGATTCAAGAAGGAGTTATTGCAAATCCGGAAGATCAGCGATATTACAATATCCCACATGAAAGTTGATAGAAATAATCAATATAAAGCTATTGAAGAATTTATTAGAAAATCCTTTAAAACTAATGAATTTATACCTTTACATGAGCCTAGATTTATTGGTAATGAAAAAAAATATTTAAATGAATGTATTGATTCTACTTTTGTATCATCAGTAGGCAAATTTGTAGACAGTTTTGAAGAAAATATAGCAAAATATACTGGCTCAAAGTTTGCAATCGCTACAAGTACTGGCACATCAGCACTTCATATTAGTCTTTTATTGTCAGGAGTTAAACAAGGTGATGAAGTAATTACTCAGCCCCTTTCATTTGTAGCTACTTCCAATGCCATAAGCTATTGCAATGCATCTCCAATATTCATTGATGTTGATCTTGATACAATGGGCTTGTCTCCAACTGCTTTAAATCAGTTTTTATATGAAAATTGTAAGATTGAAGAAAATCGTTGCATCAATAAAAAAACAGATAAAGTTATAAAAGCATGTGTTCCAGTTCACACATTTGGTCACCCTTGTAAAATAGATGAAATTTCTAATATATGTGATAGATGGCATATTTCCTTAGTGGAAGATGCTGCTGAATCCTTAGGAAGTTTTTACAAAAATAAACATACTGGAACTTTTGGTAAATTTGGGGCTATTAGCTTTAATGGAAATAAGATTATAACTTCTGGGGGTGGTGGATGTATTCTAACAAATGATAAGGAACTTGCTCAGAAAGCAAAACACATTACAACAACTGCAAAAATTCCTCATAAGTGGAATTATAGTCATGACTTCATTGGATACAACTACAGACTTCCAAATATAAATGCAGCCCTTCTTCTAGCTCAACTAGAACAAATTGAACAGTTTTGTTTAAATAAAAGAGAATTAGCAACCAACTACAAAAAATTTTTCAAAGGTTTGGACATTAACTTTTTTTCAGAACCACTCGACTCAAAATCAAATTATTGGCTAAACGCTCTCTTAATGAACAACAGAAATGATAAAGAGGGTTTTTTAGAAGCTACAAATAATAGTGGAATAATGACAAGACCTATTTGGACACTAATGAATAATCTTAAAATGTTCCAAAACTGTCAATGTGGAGAGTTAACAAATTCCATATGGTTTCATGAGCGAACAGTTAATATACCTAGCAGTGTAGTTATTTAATCATGGAATTAAAAATAGGATTTTTTGCAGATGGCCCTTGGAGTCATAAAGCTTTTAAAAAAATTGTTCAAGATAACAACTTACTAATAAAATTTATTTGTGTCAGGTTTGATACTAAAGATAAGACCTTAAAAAACTATAGTGAAGAATATAATATTGATTATTTAAAACATGAAAATATTAATTCTAAAGATTTTATCGATAATGTCAGAAAATATAATTGTGATTTATTTGTATCTATGTCTTTTAACCAAATTTTTAAAAATGAAATTATTAACTTACCAAAATTAAAAATAATTAATTGTCATGCTGGAAAACTTCCTTTTTATAGAGGAAGAAATGTTTTAAATTGGGTGTTAATAAATGATGAAAAAGAATTTGGTATTACTGTTCACTTCATTGACCAAGGTATAGATACTGGTGACATAATATTACAAGAAACATATCAAATAACTGATAAAGATAATTACTCTTCTCTTTTAAAATTGGCTCATGTTGAATGTGCTAAGATTTTATATAAAGCAATAAATCTGATCAATAGTAGTCAAAAATTTAGCAAAATTAAACAAGATACAATCCATCCTATAGGGTTTTATTGCCCTCAAAGAACTTTTGGTGATGAGGTTTTAGACTGGAAAAAAACTAGTAGAGAGATCTTTAATTTCATCAGGGCAATAAGTAAACCAGGTCCAATGGCTTTATCATACATTCATGGAAAAGAAATTAAAATAAACGATTCTAAAATTTACTCAAACGCTCCAAATTATAAATGTACAGAGGGTTATGTAGTTGGAATCGATAAAAAAGGAGTATGTGTTAAAACAAGTGATAATTTTTTACTTATTACTGAATATGAATATGATGGAAAATTAAAAGTTGGAGATAAACTTGAAAGAAAATAAAGTTTTTGTGATTGCTGAAGCTGGAGTTAACCATAATGGATCATTGGATTTAGCAAAAAAACTAATTGATATAGCCGTAAATTCAGGAGCTGATGCAGTGAAATTTCAGACATTTAGAGCAAAAAACTTAGTTGCTAAGCATGCCCCTAAGGCTGAATATCAAAATGTAACCACTGATTCAGAAGAATCACAGTTTGATATGATTAAAAAACTTGAGCTTAGTTACCAAGACCATAAGGAATTAATAAAGTATTGTAAATCAAAAAAAATCATATTTCTTTCCACACCATTTGATAATGACAGTGTAGATTTATTGAATGCATTGGGATTAGAAATATTTAAAATTCCAAGTGGAGAGATTACTAATCTCCCTTATTTAGAACATATTGGATCATTAAATAAAAAGGTAATACTTTCTACTGGAATGTCAAATCTTGATGAAATTGAAAAAGCACTTAATATCTTAATAATTTCAGGAACTGTAAAAGAAAATATTTCAATTCTTCATGCGAATACAATGTATCCAACTCCAATGAAAGATGTTAACTTAAACGCAATGCTAACAATACAAAATAAATTTGATATCAGGGTTGGTTATAGTGATCATACATTAGGTATTGAAGTTGATTGTGCTGCTGTAGCTCTTGGTGCAACAATTATTGAAAAACACTTTACTATTGATAAAAATTTAGATGGTCCTGACCATCAAGCATCATTGGATGCTAACGAGCTAAAATCAATGGTAACTTCAATTAGAAATATTGAAAAAGCCCTGGGAGATGGGAATAAAATAACAACTCCGAGTGAGTTTAATAATAAAGATATTGCAAGAAAATCAATAGTGGCCAAATGTCCAATTAAAAAAGGTAGTGAACTAAATAATAACAATATAACAGCAAAGAGACCAGGTAATGGCATAAGCCCAATGAAATGGTATGATGTTATAGGCTCTAAAGCCAAAAAAAACTACGATACTGACGAATTAATATGAATAAAAGGAAAATCTGCATAGTAACTGGAACTAGAGCTGAATATGGGCTTTTATTTTGGCTAATGAAAGAGATAAAAAAAACAGATGAGCTAATATTACAAATTATTGTCACTGGAATGCATTTATCTAAAGAATTTGGTTTGACTTTTCAAGAAATTGAAAAAGATTTTGTTATTGATAAAAAAATAGAAATACTCTTATCTTCAGATAGTTCGATTGCTATTTCAAAATCAATGGGTTTAGCTCAAATTTCTTTTGCAGAGGCATATAAAGAACTTTCACCTGATTTAGTATTATTATTGGGTGATCGATTTGAAATTTTTTCTGCCGCTACTGCCGCTACTGTCTCACGAATTCCATTAGCGCATATTCACGGTGGAGAGACAACTGAAGGAGCATTTGATGAATCATTTAGACATTCAATAACTAAGATGTCTCATATTCATTTTACAGCTAATAATAACTATCGAAATCGGGTCATACAGCTTGGTGAGGACCCAAAGAGAGTTTTCAATGTTGGATCTTTAGGAGTTGACAGTATTAGAAAAATAAAACTTCAATCCAAGGAGGAATTGGAAAAATCTATGAATATCTCACTATTAAAATATAACCTCTTAATAACTTTTCATCCAGTAACTTTAGAAAATAATACCTCAAAAATACAAATTAAAAACTTATTAAAAGCATTGGATAAATTAAAGAATACTCATTTAATCTTTACAAAATCTAATGCAGATAATGGAGGAAGAGCAATCAATCAAATTATTGATGAGTATGTAAAAAAGAATCCAATAAAATCTTCTAGTTTTGATTCACTTGGTCAACTTAGATACCTTTCAGCAATGAAATTTGTTGATGGTGTTATTGGGAATTCATCAAGTGGGTTAATTGAGGCTCCAAGCTTTAAAATTGGAACAATAAATATTGGTGACAGACAGAAAGGAAGAATCAAGGCTAATAGTGTTATTGACTGCAAACCTTCAACTGAAAGTATTCAAATTGCATTAAAAAAACTATTCAGTAAGTCATTTTTAGATAATTTACAAAATACTAATAATCCATATTCTGGTTCCAAAGTTGTAGAGCAGATTATTGAAATAATAAAATCAAAATCTTTAGATGGTATTTTAAAGAAAACTTTTTTTGATATAAAGTAATCCTAGAATCTGCATTATCATTTAATCTCATATAAAAAATTATGAATGAAGTTAAGAAAATTATATTAAAAGATGATGCAATTATGGAAAATGCTATTCATATTCTGAATGCTACTGCCGCTATTGGTGCACCAGGGATTGTTTTAGTAACTCATAATAGTATTTTAGTTGGAACTATTACTGATGGTGATATTCGAAGAGCATTAATTTCTGGCCATAATCTAAGTAGTTTTTTAAAAAGTTTTATGCGTGGAAATCCTATTTCTGCAAATGAATCTGACAATAAAGAAACAATATTAGAAAAAATGAGGAATAATGGAATATTTCAGATTCCAATTATAAGCTCAGAGGGAAAAATAATTGGTATAGAAACAATTAGTCATATAAATAAAAATGAAAAGTATGATAATCCAGTTTTTCTTATGGCTGGAGGATTTGGTACAAGGTTACACCCCCTAACAAATAATACACCCAAACCTCTTCTTAACGTTGGCTCAAAACCAATCATGGAAACTATTATTGAGCAGTTTATTGAATTTGGTTTTCATAATTTCTTTATCTCAACACATTACAAATCTGAAATGATAAAGGACTATTTTGGAGATGGAAGTCAATGGAATGTTTCAATTCAATACGTTCATGAAAAAAAACCTTTAGGAACTGCTGGGGCCTTAGGACTTCTTCCAAAGAGTAATTCTGATCTACCAATTATAATGATGAATGGAGATATACTAACTAAGGTAAATTTTAATAA
>Ga0209383_1001353_pt1 | contig 15388 bp, 15 predicted proteins | sample CoawatmetaG02DNA_FD_187510 | JGI IMG/M metagenome (GOLD analysis project Ga0209383, IMG submission 187510) | Marine microbial communities from the West Antarctic Peninsula - Coastal water metaG029-DNA (SPAdes) (version 2) | ecosystem: Environmental > Aquatic > Marine > Coastal ... | reverse complement strand
CAGAAGGCATATCTTTTAACGCATGCACAGCTATGTCTATTTTTTTTTCTAATAATTCAACCTCTATAGTTTTTGAGAAAAGTCCCTTACCACCTACTTCGGATAATCTTTTGTCTTGAACTTGATCACCCTTGGTTACGATCTCTTTAATGATTACTTCTTCAATTCCAAAATCTTTTGAATGTTTAAGAATTTTCTCTCTAGCTTTTTCTGCATAGATTAGTGCTAATTTGCTTCCTCTAGAGCCTATAATAATTTTTCTATTTTTCATTTAATTGCTTTATACTTCATACTTATATTGAGAATGTAATATTAATAAAAACTAATTTAATGAATAAAAAACCCATAATTTTAGGAATTGAATCAAGCTGTGATGAAACAGCTGCCTCTATCATAACTGAAAATGAGCAAGGTATGCCAACAATTTTATCAAGTATTGTTTCGAGTCAGGTAGATGTTCATAAAAAATTTGGCGGCGTTGTGCCAGAACTTGCTGCAAGATCTCATATGGAGAAAATAGATTTAATCACAAAAAAAGCACTTGATGAAAGTGGAGTAAAAATGGAAGACCTAGATGCAATAGCAGCAACTGCAGGACCTGGTCTTATAGTCTGTCTATCTGTTGGTTTAAGTTTTGGAAAAGCAATGGCCTCTTCTCTCAATAAACCTTTTATAGCTGTTAATCATTTAGAAGGACATGCATTAAGCCCGAAACTAAATTCTGAATTAGACTATCCTTACTTATTACTTTTAATTTCTGGAGGTCATACTCAATTTTTAAGTGTGCAAGGTTTAGGAAATTACAGAAGGTTAGGAACAACTATTGATGATGCTGTAGGTGAAGCTTTTGATAAAACAGCAAAATTATTAGGGATAGAATTTCCTGGTGGTCCATATATTGAAGTATATGCAAAAAAAGGTGATCCTAATAGATATTTATTACCTAAGCCAATTTTTCATAAAGGCGGCTGCAATTTATCATTTGCAGGTCTAAAAACTGCTGTTTTAAAAATATCAAAACAAATAAAAACTGATCAAGAAAAATATGATCTTGCAGCATCTTTTCAAAAAACAATTGAAGAAATACTATATAAGAAAAGTAAGATTGCTTTTGGGGAATTCAAAAAAATAAATAAAATAAATAAAAATAAATTTGTGGTTGCGGGTGGTGTTGCCGCAAACAGAAGAATTAGAGAAGTTCTAACTAATCTTTGTAAAGAAGAAGATTTTGAAGCAATATTTCCAACTATTAATTTGTGTGGAGATAATGCAGCAATGATTGCAATGGTTGGATTAGAAAAATTTAAATTAAAACAGTTTAACACATTGGACCATCCAGCAAATCCTAGGTGGCCTTTAGACAAAGATGCAGCTTTTTTAAAAGGTGCTGGAGTAAAATTATAGTATTATTTATATTATTAATTCAAATATTTTAATTTTAAGAGCTAAACTGTAAAGCCTCCATCAATAAATAAATTTTGGCCTGTAACATATCTTGATAAATCTGAGGCAAAAAATATAACTCCTCCCATTACATCGCTCTCTTTTGCCATTCTATTTAGAAAGGTTTTGGATTTATATTTTTTAACAAATTTTTTATTCTGATTTCTATAGATTCCACCGATTGATATTGTATTTACACGAACCTTTGGTGCTAATGTTGCTGCAGACCACTTTGTTAATTGATTAATTCCAGCTTTAGAAGTTGCATATGCGGCTATATTATAAATCTTTGTATTCTTATAAATTGTATAGTCTGGAGCCACATAACCATAAATTGAAGATATATTTATAACTGAAGGATTATTGCCTTTTTTTAAAAGAGTAGAAAAATCTCTAATTAGATGAAAAGGAGCTGTTAAATTAACCTCCATAGCTTGACGCCATGTTTCCAAACTTTGATCGGCAAATTTCGTATTCCATCCTTTTAATTTTGATGTTCCTACATAGGCAGCATTATTGATTAAAATATCTAATTTTTTTATTTTTTTAATTAATAGTTTTCTTTCACTCTCTTTTGATAAATCACATGGAATTTTTATAATTCTTGAATATTTTTTTTTATCAAAAATAGATAGGGCCTCTTTAGAAATATCAGTTAAATATAAGGTGGCACCTAAACCATAAAGTGTTGAAACAATTTCCCGACCTAAGGAGCCAGATGCTCCAGTAATTAAAACCTTCTTACCTTTTAATTTAGTTAATTTATCAAGTCTATTCATATTATATTCTATATTTATTTTTTTTCAGTAGCATTTCAACAATCTTAAAATCCAATGTATTATCTATATCAACAGAACGTTCTTCTGGCATAAGATAGATTATAGTATTTTTTGGAAATATTTCTTTACTTTTTTTAAGGGTCAAGCGTTTAAAAATATATATAGAGGCATTCATATCATAAATTTTTGGGGCACTTTGTCTTCTAACAATTATATTTTTACTCTTCTTTACCAGTTCAACTTTATTATTTTTAATCGCAACTTGATTAAAATAAGGGTTTTTTCTTGCAGGAGTAACGGTGATTAATTTTGAAGCTTTTTTTTTATGAAACAATTTATATGCTTCTTTTATATCGTTAATACTTCTAAGGGGAGATGTTACATCAAGGTCAAAAATAATATCAAATTTTTCTGAATAAATTTTCTCTATTTCGGATAAAGCATGCTTTAATACATCTAGCTTACCTGACTTATCTGTTGCAAGATGTTTTGGCCTTAAAATATAATCTTTAATACCAAATTTATACCCCATTTTAATGATTTGTTTACTGTCTGATGAAATTACAATTTTATCAAACAAATTTGATTTAATAGCCTGATCAATAGTATATTTTAGAAGAGGTACACCGTTTATTTTCTTTAAATTTTTATTTTTTACTCCTTTTGAATTGCCTCTCATGCATAGTAAACAAAGTTTTTTCATCTTAACTTAATTTTTTTTTTTATCTTTTGAATTTTGTCAATTAAATTCATAACTTTAATAGCTTCATTATATTTACAAATAATATCATTATTGTTATTTAATATCGCTTTGTGTTGTTCGCTATAAGTTTGATTATTGTGTAAATTAGAATATTTAAATTTATATTTTTTATTTTTAATTTTATAAATAATAGTATTATTTATTAGATCGCCAACAATACTAAAATCCTTACCATTAATTCTTATTTCTCTTCTTAAATTTTTTGAAAAAATATTACTTGAAAGATTAAAGATAATTTTTTTATTGAGTGACCTTATAAATCCCGTAATAATCAGAATATCATCTGTATTAATTTTAAGGTTACTTTTTTTTGTGTTTAACACAAATAAAGGATTTAAATGACCAAATATATTAATTGCTAAATCTAGTTCATGACTCAACTCCAATAATACACCACCACCAGTTGATTTTTTTGCCGTAGAAGATTTCATATAATTAATATTTTTTCTCCAATTTGGCAAAAATGACTCCTGGACCATTTCAATATGCCAAATAAGTTTATCAATTATTAAATCTTTAATTTTTTTTATAACTGGATGAAATCTAAGATTGTATCCAACATAATAGAAGTTTTTTCTTAGAGATAAATTATGTACTTTGTTAAAAAGAGGTTTTTCGATAAGAACTTTTTTGTTTTTAAAATTTTTTTCTATTAATTTAATAAATTTAAAGTGTAATGAAGATGGATTAGATACAATAATATAATCTATATCTAATTTAAGAAAAATATTATAATTAATTTTTTCTATCTTTTTAGTATTTTGAATTTTTTGTTTAGTTAAAATATAAATCTTTTTAATTTTTCTCATTTTATTGAGAATATTTGAGTGTCTTTTGCCTATAGAGCCATATCCAATAATAAGAACTCTTGGCATTATTATCCTTCAAATGAATTAATCGCTTTATGATATTCTTTCCAGTTACCTACATCAATCCAAGCCTCATCAGATACTGGATAAACTCCAATTTTTTTACTGGCTGATTTAAGTTTTAAAAGTAAGTTATTCATATCAAATTTACCTGATGGTATAAAATTAATTATATTACTATTTACCACATACATACCTGAGTTGATTAACATCTGAATATTTGGTTTTTCTTCCAATTTACTAAAATTATTTTCATTATCCAATTTACAAACGCCATAGGGAATATCAAAATTTTTGGCTGAGGCAACTATTGTAATATCAAAGTTATTCTTTAAATGAAAAGCAATAAGTTTTGAATAATCTGTTTTTATGATTGTATCACAATTAGTAAGTATAAAATTTCGACTTAATTTATTTTTTATGAATTTTAAAGCTCCTACAGTACCTAATTGTCTTTTTTCTTCATAATAATTAATATTTTTTTTGTATTTAGTTTCACTTAAATATGATTTTAATAATTGTCCTTTAAAATTAATAGTTAACCATAATTTTTTTAATCCATAATCTTGAAAATTGTCTATAATACGATTTATAATAGGCTTTCCTTTAATTGGAACCAGCGCCTTTGGAAGAACTTCTGTAAATGGTGTCATACGTGTGCCAAGTCCACCTGCCATTATTACAGCATTTATATTTTGTAAATTTTTATTTTTTTTTTTATTTTTATTCTTTTTTAAAAAATTTTTATTTTTTAAAAAATCTAATAACTTTATTAATTTTACTACCTTTTTTTTTCTGTTTATAATTGGTATAAAATCAAAGTTGTTATCTAAAAAAGATTTAGTTATTTGATTATTATTATAATCATTTACGAAATAAAAAGTACTATTTTTGTTATAGATAGACTTTATTTTTGTTGATAATTTTTTATTTTTTAAAATTGCTTTTCTCACATCTCCATTAGAAATTGTTCCTAAGTAGGATTGATTTTTATTTACTACAATTAACGTGTTTGAAGAAACATCGGTAAATTTTTTTAAAGCAGTCTTAATAGATTTATCGATTTGTATTAGAAACTGTTTCATTTAAAGTTTAGTAAAATTTGTTGTAAAAATAGATTATAGTTATATTATTTTATTTTCATACTTGCTTTTTAACTAACAATATCTATTTAAACAGTAAATAAGCATAAATACTAAATAAAAATTACATTATGAAAAATTACGAGATTAAAAATTACGATAAAATTGTTAAAGAACATTACGATCAAGTTGCACTTAAAGATAAAGACAAAGTTTCATGTACAATGGATAATGATTTCGTTAGAGACGAAGAAACAAAATTTATTATTAAAATCATTAAAAATTATTTGTTAGAAAAAAATAATTCTAACATCAAAAATATTAATATTATGGATGTTGGTTGTGGAAATGGATATACTATTGATTTAATTAATAGCAACTTCAAAGATGTGAATATTTCTGGTCTTGAATATAATGAGTCTCTACTTAATTTGGCTAGAAAGAAATTATCAAATATAAATGTAATATTAAATTCAGGTGATATTCGCGATAAAAATAGTTTTAGTGAAATAAAGACAGATATTATTGTTTGTCAAAGAGTATTAATAAATTTATTAAATTATAAGGATCAAAAAATTGCTTTGAAAAATATTGTTAACTCTGTAAACAAAGGTGGTATTTTAATTTTTATAGAATGCCTAGAATCTGGTTTAAAAGCACTCAATAAAGCGAGAGCAGAATTTAAACTTGATCCTTTGCCTCCTGCTCATCACAATTTATACATAAGTGATAATTTTTTTAATATTTCAGAAATAGAAAAATACGATTTTTCAGAAGAAAACCAATTATCAACTCATTATTATGTATCAAGAGTACTTCATCAATCATTTATTGAAAATACTGGTCAGAAATTTTTTAGAAATTCTGAATTTGTATCTTTCTTTACTAATTCTCTCTCAAAAAATGCAGGACATTACTCGCCAATAAAATTTATGTCATTTAAAAAAATAAAATAATTGTGAAATTTTTAAATAATGAATTATTTATAATTGCCGAGGCTGGAGTAAATCATAATGGTGACCCAAAAAAAGCTCACGAACTTATAGAATTTGCATCTAAAGCAAAAGCGAATGCTATAAAATTTCAGACTTTTGATGCAAATAAAGTGTGTACCCAAAATGCACCTAAAGCTGAATATCAAAGCTCTTTAACTAAAAATAATACACAAGTTGAAATGCTGAAAGCTTTAGAGCTTAGAAAAAACACATTCAAAGAACTTTCTAAACATGCGAATGATATTGGAATTTTGTTCATGTCTACTGCATTTGATAAAGATAGTCTTGATTTTCTAATTGATGAACTGGATATGAAGATCATTAAAGTGCCATCTGGCGAAATAGATAACTATGATTTTTTAAGTTATATAGGGAAAAAAAAATTGCCCACCATAATTTCCACCGGAGCCTCAACTATTCCTGAAATATATGCAGCTTATAATCTTGTAACTCAATTTTATGACTCTTTAGACTCAGAAAAAAACTTTCAAACATTGAGCAAAAAAAAAATAATTCCTAACAAAGATACAGCAGTTTTGCATTGTGTGAGTGAATACCCTGCTCCAATTAATGAAGCTAATATTAAATGTATTAATACCTTAATAAATCATTTAAATTGTCCTATAGGTTACTCTGATCACTGTATGGGCATTGCCGCGTCTTTATCTGCAGTAGGGATCGGTGCAAGTATAATAGAAAAACATTTTACTTTAGATCGTAATTTACCAGGACCTGATCATAAGGCATCTATCAATTGTGATGAACTTAAAGAGATGATTTCAATTATTAGAGATATGGAAAACTCATTTGGATCTTCAGATAAAAATGTTCAAAATAGTGAGATTAAAAATAGAATTATAATAAGAAGATCAATCGTTGCAAAAGAAAATATAAAAAAAGGTGATTTATTTAGTTATAGTAATATTACTTGTAAGAGACCTGCAGATGGTATTGAAGCATCACATTTTTTTGAATTAATTGGAGTAAGATCTAATAGATCATATAATGTAGATGAAAAAATCGACAGGGAAATTCTTTAATACAAAAATTTAACTTTTATCTATAATTGTTTTGAACGCCTCAGCATACTTAAAACCTGATTGAGAACCTCTTAATATTCCTAGAGCTTCGATTGCTTTTACTGATCTTGGAAAAGGATGTTTTCCAAGTTCACTTTTGTAAATTTTCATTATTTTTATTTTTTTACTCATGAAACTGGATATATCTACAAATTTATTAGGTCTAAAAGTTTGTTTTGAGATAATGTTAAAATTTGTTTCTGAAATGGTTTCGTAACAAATAATCTTTTTTATATATGGATATCTAAACCATTTTCCTAATGCATTATATGTGTCACCAATTATTTTATGATCACTATGAGCATCTTCGAAAAAAGGGACATATAAAATATTAGGTTTTATCTTATTAAGTGCCATAGTTAATTGATCAATTATTTCTGAAAGAGAAATACGATCAAGTTCCTTTGGAGGAAAATCTAAAGACTGAAAACTATCAAACCCATATGCTTTTATTACCATATTGATTTCTTTATCTCTTCTTTCAATATTTTTTTTACTCCATAAATTGCTTGCTTTCATTGAAGTCGCACAAATCCAATAAATTTTATCTTTCAGTTCTTTATGATTTAATATTGTACCACCGCAACCTAAAGTTTCATCATCTGGATGTGGAGCAATTATACAAACTTTGTTCATAAATATTTTACTCCTCTTAAATCAATTCTTGGGGTCGAGCTAATTATCTGAATTGCAGAATCGGCACATTTAATTATAGGAGCGTTATTTTTATTTGATAGTATTTTTCCTGGTTCTATCATTTTTTTATCTTGAATTATTTTAACTTTCCATATTTTATATATTTTATTTTCATATTGTAAATGAGCACCAGGATAAGGATGATTAAGGGCTCTAACAAGTCTAGAAATGCTCAATGCACTCATTCTCCAATCAATCTTTCCATCATCAAATGATCTTTTTCTTAAAGATGATGATTTATCTCTAATATTCTTTATGATTTTTAAATTATTATCTTTTATTTTTTTGATTATATCAATTAATTGACTTTTAGCTTTTTTTGTGACTCTTTTATATACATCAAATGAGTCACTATTTTTTTTAATTTTTATGGTTTTTTGATTTACAATTGGTCCATCATCAATATTCTTATTTATTACAAAGAAAGTTGAGGCAGTTTCAGTAGCACCTAAAATTATAGACCAAATAATTGGATGTCTGCCACGAAACTTTGGTAATTTTGATGGATGAAATCCTATAATGTTTTTCTTAGGAATTGAAATAATTTTGTTATTTAAAATTTGTGACCACCCAAAACAAAAAATATAATCTGGTGATTTTTTTTTGATCCATTTTACAGATTTTGTGGAATTAATTTTTTTTGTATAATGAAGATCTATTTTATTTTTATTACATAAACTTGTAAGATCTGCATAGTCGGAATTAAATTTTGATTTTTTTGTTGTAATTACACCTAATATGTTTGCTTTATTTTTTATTGCAACTTTTAAAAGATCATATGAAAGAAGCACATTTCCAATAAACAATATTCTCATATTCTAAAATCTAAATCATAAAACTCTTTTTTAATTTTAACTTTATTTATTAATTTTTTAATTATCTTAAAAGATTTTTTTCCAGACCCACCTATTCCATAAAAGTTATCATTTTTTTTACAAATATTATTAAATTTTTTAGTTAAGGATAAATTAATTGAGTCAATAATAGATTTTTTTTGGGGTTTACAATCTATAATACTTTTAGACTTTAATCTTCCATTTTGCCTATCTCCAATATTTATTGTGGGTATATTAAAATAAGGAACTTCTATAATTCCACTTGATGAATTTCCAACAACTAGGTCAACAATTCTTAACATTGAATAATATTTTTCTTTTCCTAATGACTCAAAAAAATATGCATTAGAATTTTTTTTTATAAATTCTTTAATTAAATAAATAATAATATTATTATTTGCATCAGAGTTTGGAGAAGTAAAAATATAAGTTACATTTTTAAATTTTAGTAAAGCGTTTAGTAAATTTTTAAGCTGTAACTCAGCCGAATTATTTTCAAGAGTAACTGGATGGTAAGTTATAAGAAATATTTTATTTTTAAATTTTATATTTAAATTTTTACTTAATTTTTTTTTACTCCATTTTTTAGTATTTTTTATAACATCAATTCCCATACCTCCAACATTAAAAACTCTATTTGGATTTTCGCCTAATTGAATAACTCGTTTTCTATAAACACTATTTGCAACAAAATGTAGTGTAGACATTTTTGAAATTGCATGTCTGATCGACTCATCTATTAATCCTTCAGTTCGTTCACCTCCGTGAAAATGATAGATCGGTATTCTAAGAAAGTTTGCTGCAATTGTAGCCCCTAAAATCTCATATCGATCTCCAAGAATTATCAATGCTTTTGGAGAAAATTTTTTTAAAGCACGTCCAATTTTGCTTAATGCGTTTGAAGTGGCATCTATAATAGAATTTTCACTATCTGAATCACTTAGAATATTAATTTTTTTTGAGATTACTATCTTGTCTTTTTTAATCTCATTATAAGTTTTGCCGTACTTTTTTAATAAATGTGAACCTGTTACTATAAGTTGTAATTTAAAATTTTTATCTTGATTAATTAATCTAATAAGATTGCTTAGCAAGCCATACTCAGCTCTAGTTCCTGTCACTACACTAATCTTATTCATTATTAATCATCGGTCCCAGTCATATTTACATTGTGTCTAAGTTTCCATGTATTGTTTATTTTTTTCCATAAATGATCAGGTCTAAATTTATCACAATGCTTATGAAAATATTCTGGATCAATATCTAAGTATTCCATAATATCTGAAAAATACTTATCTGGAAATTCATCTTCAAATTTTGCAACTAATGCCTTACCTTCATCTCTAGTTATATGTTTGTTTCTAATCTCTTGACTTGCGTCGTAAGATGCTCTTCCTAAACCAAACTTTACTCTTGTGGTATAATAATGGAGATCATCAATTTTATCATCAATACTACTATATTTACTATAAGTAGCTTGTGATCTATATGGTCTTGCTTTAAATCCAGTATTTTGAACAGCATAATAATACGCTTCCTGCGGTGTCCACCTTAGATAATATCCAAGATAATGTATTTGTAAGTCAATCTTATCAAACTCTTTATCGATTGCAGGAATAAAATTATGCAAATCTTTAATTGTCAAATTATGAACTTCCTCTAACTCTTTTAGTGAAGCACCACCAATATATATCTCGTCAAGATTATCTGCAGCCCAATAAGACTTATCTCTTAATGATGAAGAATTATCAGCAATTGGATTACCATATTCTGCTTCATTTTCCCCATAAAAAATTAATGGTATGTTTAATTTTGCTGCTATTTTTGGAATTAAGTTTTTTTGCCCATAAAAAAAGGTTTGAAAGGGATGTAATAAATTTTCTATAGACAGTTTGGTTAACTTTTTCATAACTCGTCCTGAAGATTTTATTAAGATATTATCAAAGCCTCCTTCATCCAACCAGTTTTTCCAGTTTTCATAGCCATAATCCGTATAAATAATTGGAGACCATGTAATAGTAAGTGGATTCATTCCATACTTATATTTAAGTACATGAGACTGATAAGCGCTATCTTTTCCTCCACTTCCTGGAACAATACAATCATATGAATTGTTTGAACTTCTATATCTTTCAAGAAGTTTTAATAATTTATTTTCTCTATCCTGCCAATCAATATTATTTTTTTCTTTGCAAGCATTGCATGCATCGCAGACACCATTTTCATCAAAATTAAGATATCTAGCTCCTTTTCTCTCTTTAGTGTGTCGAAATTCTGGATAAGATGATGGTCTTTGATTTGACATCAAACATTCTTTACAAAATTTTACTTCTTTAGGTAGATTGTAGAGAGTTTTACTTATCATTTATAATTTACAAATTTTTTTAAAATACTTATATATATTAAGTCCTTTTTTACCACTTTTTTCTGGATGGAACTGGGTTGCAAAAATATTTTCAAATTGAATAGAAGAACAAAATTCAATACCTCCATATCTGGTTTTCGATAAAATACAATCATCTTCAGGAATTGCATAATATGAGTGAACAAAATACATAAAGTCCTCATTATTATTTTTTTCTAATATTGTATTTTTCCATTTTCTATTTTCTAAATATATTTTATTCCATCCAATTTGAGGAATAGGGTAATTATAATTTTTATCTAAATTAAAATCAAATTTAACAATTTTACCTTTTATAACTCCTAAACCAGGATGATGCCCAAATTCCTCACTATGATCAAAAAGTAATTGCATTCCAAGACAAATTCCCAAAAAAGGTTTCTTCGTCTTTATAAATTTCTTAATTGTTAAATCTAACTTAGAGTTTTGAAGATATTTCATCCCTTCTTTAAAAGCACCAACACCAGGCAAAATTACAGCCTTGGATTTTAAAATCACTTCTGGATCATCTGTTATAACTGAAGGTAATTTTACATAATCACATGCTGATTTAACGCTATGCAAATTTCCTAATTTATAGTCAATTATTGCTACACACATCAAAAATCTATTCTTACGTTAATGCCGTTGTTTTTAAGAAAATATTTTATTTCACTTAAATCAAAATTTTTTCTATTATCCTGATTTTTTAAACTATTTAAAAATTCAATATTTCCCTCTAATTTTCCAATTTTTGAAATATCAATATTCTTAACTAAAGAATAATGCAACATAGATGCACAAGAAATTCCATCAATATTTACATTTTTAGCTACATTTAATATATGCTGTAAACTTCCAGCACCACCATGTGCAATAATTGGTATTTCAATTTTTTTTGTCACTAATGAAAGTAGTTCTTCATCATAGCCTTGTCCTGTACCTTCTTTATCAATGGAAGTAAGAAAAATTTCTCCTGCCCCTCTGTCTTGTGCCTCAATAGCCCAGTCCAAAACATTCACTCCAGTATATTCTCTTCCATTATCTGTATAAGCAAGAAAATCACCTTTTTCACTCTTGATAGCTTCTATTGCAATAACTATTGTTGAGGAACCAAACATTTTACTAGCTTTATTTATCAATTTAGGATTATTAATAGCAGCAGTATTGATAGAGACTTTGTCTGCTCCTGCTCTTAAAACATTTTTTATATCTTCAACAGATCTAATACCACCACCCACTGTTAAAGGAATAAAAATATTTTTTGCTGTTTTGGTAATAATATCTGTTAAGCTATTTCTTCCATAAAGACTAGCAACTGTATCTTGATAAACTAGCTCGTCAGCACCTTGCTCATAATAGTATTCAGCAAAATACTCTGGAGGACCAAGAACACGAAGACCCTCAAGATGAATCCCTTTAACTAAATTAGGACCTTTTATGTCAAGACGTGGTATGATTCTTATATTTTTCACAAAATTAGATACAAATTTAAACTATAATAATTAATTTAAAATAGATATTACTCTTTTTAAATCTAATGTTTTAAGATGATAACTACTAGGCAAGCATATTGACTCATTATGCAACTTAATTGCATTTTCGATTCTATAAGTTTGACAATTTTTAAATTGTTTTTGAAGATGATTTAACTTCCAAATAGGTCTAACAAAAATTAGGTTTTTAATAAATTTAGATATCAATTTTTTTTTATTATTTTTTTTTAAATTTTTTATTTTAAGAATATTCAACCAATTATTATTTTTAGAATATTTAGGAGTTTCACAGATACTAAAATTATCATTTTCTTTTAAAAGTGAAATATATTGTTTGTGGATTAATTTTTTTTTATTTAAAATAAATTTAAGATTTTCAAATTGAGCATATCCTATTGCAGCATGAATATTAGTTAAAGAATAATTAAAACCAATCTCATTATGAACAAAATTTAATTGATCGTCTTTAGCTTGTTTAATCAAATATCTTATTTTTTTTTCATAGCTTTTGATATTTGTTAAAATCATACCACCAGCACCCGAGGTAATAATCTTGTTTCCATTGAAGGATATACAACTAAGATCACCATAGTTTCCTGTATGTATTTTTTTTTTCTTATTTTTATAAAAAGTTCCAAGACTTTCTGAGCAATCTTCAATTAATCTAATATTTTTTTTTTTACACAATTTATGAATTTCTGCTAAATTAATAGCATTACCGAATACATGAACTACAACTAATGCTTTTATTATTTTTTTTGAACTCTTATTTATTGTAAACCCATTTTTAAAAAAAGTTTCATTGTTTATGAACTCTATTGTTTTTTTTACATCAATATTAAAATATTGATCACTATCCATAAAAATAGGAGTTGCGTTAACATATTTTACAGTATTTATTGGTGCAATAAATGTTAAAGTGGGAACTAATACTTCATCATTTGGTTTAACGCCAGCTACTATTAAACTTATATGTAAAGATGATGTTCCGCTGTTGCATGCAATTGCATATTTTGAATTGGTGTATTGTTCAATTTTTTTTTCAAATTTATCTATATACGCCCCAGAAGTTGAAACCCAAGTTGACTTAATACACTTTTTTAAATATCTAAATTCATTGCCATTAAACTTTGGTTCGTGAAGTGATAATTTCTTCATATTTAATTTTATTTTTTTATAATATAGTTTTAAAATAGTTGAGGAAATTATTTCTTTTTTTTTTCATAAAATCAGATATTAAAATTTAATATTTTATCATTTACAAATTTTGACTTACTTTTATAACATTTTTTGGAGGTTTATAAGATTTAAAATTTTTAATTAAGAATTTTTTGATATCATCTATTTTATTAAATTTAAAAATAGTATCTAAGATTTTATCAACATTAGTTACATTGGGTAAATTTACTTTAGCAATTGTCTTATCTTTTTCATCTAAATACAATTTTTCTGAATTTGCATAAAATTCCTCATAGTATTTTTGACCGTGAGTATTCGGTTTTGTTAAAAGAATTGGATAATTTTTATTTACCTTAATATTTTTATTATTTTTAATTTTACTTAGAAATTTTGGAACATATCCATTAATCTTTAATATTTTAACTATTAAATTTTTGATTAAGTGCTCTTTATTTAAAAAATTACTATTAGGTATTAGGACCATTTTATCATTTCTTTTTAATAAAGATTTAAAACAAAGACTGCTTGCCTCATCATGTGTTATAAAATATCTACGAATAGTTTGTGGTATTCCTAATACTTTTTTTTCATTAATTCTATCAACAGCATACTTTAAAATACTTCCATTTGAAAAACTTACATTTGCAAATCTAACACTTGATACAAATATTTTTTTATTCTTATTTTTAAACTTTGATAACTGTTTTTCCATTATCGTCTTGCTTATTCCAAGTAAACTAGTTGGATTTACAGTTTTATCTGTTGAAATAGAAAAAAATTTTTTTAGATAATTTTTTTTTGAAGGTAGAAAACTCTTTGAATTAGTTAAAAACATATATTTAAGAGAAATTAGTTCCTCCTCACTTCTTACATGTTTAATTGCAGCGAAATTTAAATAATGCGTAATTTTATTTTTTTTTAAAAAATTATCAATATTTAATATAGTTAAATCAGTACAAATATATTTAATCTTATTTAATTTTTTTTTATCAGCTAATAAAACCAATTCTCTATTTAATTCAGTTAGATCATTTTCATTTTTATCTATTAAATATAAATTTTTGAAATTAAACTTCATTAATCTTTTTGTGAAAAAATTTCCAATAGATCCTGATGCACCTAAAATTAAAATATTTTCATTGTAAAAATCTTTTTTTAATTCTTTTTCATCCGTATGAGATAATTTAAATCGATCTTTTTTTGAAATGATTTGATTTTCATAAAATTGGTAGTTTTTCATTAAAGATCTAGTTCTAAATTTTTATTTTATATCTTGTGTAATCTAAACAATATTATCTAAAATGAAATCTCAAATTTACATATAATATTTTTTTTTACTAGGATTGTTTGTTGAAAATAAATTGATAAATTCATTAAAATAGTTAATTAATAATAACTAATTTTTAAAGTATACTATATATGTTGTGTAAAAATGTTGATAAACAAAAGTAATTTTGTCCATTATGATAGTCTGTAAGGAAAATAATTAGATGCCGTACTGGTTAATGAAATCTGAACCTGACGTTTGGTCAATTGACCAACAAAAAAAGTCTGGAGTAAAAGGTGCTCCTTGGGATGGAGTTAGAAATTATCAAGCAGCTAAAAATTTAAGAGGAATGAAAAAAGGGGACCTTTGTTTTTTTTATCACTCAAATATAGGCAAAGAAATTGTTGGTATAGTTGAGGTTATTAAAGAAGCTTTCTTAGATAAAACTGACAAAGATGGACGATTTGTAGCTGTTCAAGTAAAGTTTAAAGAAAAATTAAAGAAAAGTGTAACTCTTGAAG
>Ga0209383_1001349_pt1 | contig 15408 bp, 19 predicted proteins | sample CoawatmetaG02DNA_FD_187510 | JGI IMG/M metagenome (GOLD analysis project Ga0209383, IMG submission 187510) | Marine microbial communities from the West Antarctic Peninsula - Coastal water metaG029-DNA (SPAdes) (version 2) | ecosystem: Environmental > Aquatic > Marine > Coastal ... | reverse complement strand
ATTCCAGTAGAAACATATGAATCTGAAGTTAGATGTCAATCGGAGTTAGTTTTACTTACGGCGGCGGCTCAAGATACATCGGGCCAAGCAGTTTTAGTGTGTCTAAAAGATGTCAGAGATAGAAGTATCATACCAGATTTATTAAAACCACCTGTTTTGGGACCAGAAAACTTGAAAGATATTCGCCCACTAAAACCATTTGATGATGGTATGCAATATCCATCAGACACAAACACAGTTGTATAAGAGGAGTATAAAATGGAGTTTCATTCAGATAATACCGAAGTAGAAATTACTTGCACAAACAACGGTAGGGTTGTGACTGCTGAAATTGATAATTTGAGAGAAAAAGATTCACTAGATGCATTCATCGCCACTAATAAAATTCGCATGAAGTGGAATGGTAAAGTCTATGTAGGTAATGCGTTCGGGATGGAATTTACTACCAAAGGTCCATAAGTTAGGTGCCTAATAAATACAATATTAATAACAAACATCTAATGTCGTATACCGAATGGGTAGAACGATATAAAGGCAAACAAATCGATGAAGTCATCTTGGAAGACCATAAGGTTTATCTTAAGCAATTCAACGCATGGCAAATCGGTAATATAGAAAAGGTATAAGAATGAATTCAGAAGAAGTAATATTTGCACTAGCATCATGGGTATTTTTAACTACAATTGTTTACACATTCACTGGATGGCGCAAGATATATGAATGTTATCAGATGTGGTTTACGAGAGTATACTGGACTGATTATAATATTATAGAGGCAGTAAGTTGGCTAGTAAAAGCATCAATTATTATTCCTGCATTAATATTTGGAGTCAATATTTGGCAACTTTATATATTATCTTTAATCACAAGTGCAACTTTGATTTGGGCAAGTAACAAGAAGTTATTGCCAACATTAGTTGGATTTAATACTCTATGGATTTGGTTAAGTATGATGGTACTTGCACAGAACATGGATTGGTATAAACCCTTTACTCAGATATTTATTGGAGAGTAATTAATGAATAAAATTCACATATTTTCTACCCCTAGAAGTGGCACACACTACCTAGAATCATTAATCAGTGGTATGTTAGGCATACCTATTTTAGAGACTCCGTTTGAGGAGCGTACTGCATTCAACATTGAATTAAAAGAATTAACTACTGCAATGAATGAGTTTAATGCATTTGGTCCTATAGATGCTAGAGTGTGTAAGACACATCCGAATTGGCTTTTTCCATATGATACCAGAATTGATGCAGGTTCTGACACCCTTTACATTGATAAATTCAAGTACTCTGATGTACCAGATAGCGATATGTTGCCATTAATCAACCAGTTCACCGAAGCAAACGATTATACTATCGGACTAATTAGATTAAATATAACAGATGCGGCATTAAGTTTTGCATTAGCATATCATAATTATCACCTTGACAAAAGTAAAACTGGCTCATTTCGACCACCTTACAATAATAATACCGTTACCATAGAAATGTATAGTTTTATGCAACACTGTAAAAAAATACTAGCCATATACGAAGTAATGATTTCGCAAACTTTAATACAATGTGATAAAATTGTATATTACGAAGACTTGTCATTTGATTCAACAGATGCAGAGTTACTTGGACTTACTCCTGTTCATGCTATTCCATCTAGTGTCAAGCAGGCTAAATCAAAGAAAATTACGATAGCGAACTACGATGAGTTGCATGAGTATGCAGTCGGATTTTTTAATACTAATCAACAACTACACACCATGTCGATTACTAATGGAGTAATCAAAGAAATAAATCTCACTAATTTAAAGAAAGGAAAGTAAGATGGATAAACAACATATAGTGCATGAGTTTGAATACAAGATTGCGGACTGTTGGAATGTAACTTCAGATATTAAACTAGTATATGAGGAGTATATGGATTCTCCCACTCCTATGGGCGAAGATGAACTTATGAACATAATGGTAGGTATTGAATACTTATATGAAAGAAAGTTCAATAGATTGCAAGAGTCATTTGAGAAGATATGCGCCCATGGTGGGGTGTGGTTGACAGATGAACAGGTCGCAAAGGCGAAAGGCTCAGCGAAAATAGAGTGGGCTGAAGGTCCTTTAGTATAAATATTACTATACTAAACTAGAGGACGTATAATGGAAAATCACTTAGTCTTATATCAGGCTGGACATGCTGGAACTTTTCTTGTCTGGCTTATTAATCAACATAAGAACTTCTCACAATACGACCTTCAATGGAAGTATACAGAGGCAGGTGATAAGTTAGACGTAGGATGTTTTGGTGCAGATTGGTATCATAACAAAATGACATTCGCTGAAAGTAGAAAAGAATGGGAAATAGAATATAATTTATATCCAATGGATAGAGGTACTACTCATCAGCCAAAGGTTCCAGGAAACAAAGATAGAACCAAAGATGCCGTAAAAATAATACCCAATCATTGCTGTCAATTGGAACTAATCTATTTCGATGGAATAATTGACGAAAGATTATTAGAAAAAGTAATAGGCGAAGTGAAACCCAAGTCAATAATTATTCCAGTAGCAGGAGACCACTTAAAAGATGAACTATTAAATAGATGGGTAGCATATCGCAGGGAGCATAAAAAACCACAGTGGGTGGAGGAAGGAATTAACCCAGTATGGGAATGGGAGCAGTTGTGGTATGAGAAAACTTTTCCATGGCTTAAAGAAAATGCATGGAGATTCGGAGACAATGCTCATACTATTGATATAGGAAAAATAATTAATGTTTATGAGCCAGAATATATAAAATTGTGTGAGATTATAGACGAAGAGCCATTAGAAAATATTGAAGAAATCATCTCACCTTTTAGAAGCATGATGGAATCCTACAAAACTCTCTAAGGTCATTGACCGCTTGGTCAATAACAGTTCATAACATATCATTAAGTACATACTTTTGTACTAGTTTAATAAATAGAATTGTAAGACAACTAGACCGCGGAATAAATCACCGCAATTAAAAAATAATGACACTGGGTTTAATCGAAATGCCAACTATTAAAGAAATAAAATCAATACTTGCCAAAGTAAGGGAATTCACTCTGAAGAAGGAGATAAGAGAAGAAATTCCGAGACCCAGTCCATTACCGCCAATGAGTCCTTTCTCACATGTAAGAGATATTGTACGTGAAAGAGATACCGAAAAGACAATGACCGATGAGATGGTTAGAAAGATGCGGAATGCAGGATACTAATTAGAAACGATTTAAGATTTCTAAACCAGTTCTGTATTGGTCTACATAGTTTTTCCAATTACCACCAATCCAATCTTCGTCAGATAATGGCTTAGTATCTAGTGCTGTAATTAATTTATCATATTCTGTTTCATCATATGAAAGTAATCTTCCAACATCGACAAATACTAAATTAATTGGAGTGTTTTCGTTTTTAATGCGTTCATCTCTCAAATCTTTGTATAGATTGCCATGTTCATATCCAGTATCAAACAAATAATCCCTCACCATTCTATATTGATTGTCGAACTCCTTAATAGTCGTGCCAATCTCCCATATAGTTGTTAACCTTTCTCTGAATTGGTCGTTGATGTACGGAACGATAACAGTTCCTACGTGATGGTCGTTTAGTTTCTCATTGTCCAGTGTCTCGATATGTACTATCGATTTACATGCGTAATGAGTTGATATTAATGACGTTAAGAACTTACCTGTATTAGAAAAATACAATTCGTAATGTATTGCTACTCTATTTGACATATGCTCTCTCCTCTAGTATATATTTATGTGTGTAGAGGAATAACATATGATAAATAGAGTAGAAGCAATCATTTTAATCAGGAGAAAACATGAGAGCATACGAAATTTTCAGTGAAGCAGGTCTATCATCAGCAACATTCGCCGATGATGCTGGAAGATTAGATAATTTTAAAAACAGATTAGCCCGTAAAGATGGTCAAAACGGGATAGTTGAACTAACTCCAAATGGTAAGACGAAGTTTGGTAGCGACACTGTGCAGTTAGCCAAAGAGTATGATGGTGATTTGAACAAATTTCCACCACAATGGCCAACATTGCCTGGAAAAACTAATATTGCATTTCCAATACAAAGTGCAAACAACGAAGATGAAGTCAATTACGTTCTCCTGAGCGATATACAAAAGACAAACGACTTCGGTAGCACTGGCAGTAAGAAAGATACATCAGAACGCCAAGAACATGGAATGATAAAAATTATCAATGATAATGCTCCGCTCAAAATAAACATGGGCAACAAATTAATAGCAGTCAAAGGTGCTTATGGTTTCGAAGGAATGAATGACTTAGGCAAAGAACAATATATTGATATAATGATTACCGACACTAATGGCAAAGACTATGGTGTTTCTATGAAAGCGACAGCATCAATGACCATCGGTGGTGGTGGAACTGCTGGTATAAACTCGATGAAGCCATTGTTGGTACAGTCGATTTATAAGTATCTCGAAGACTGGATAGAATCACCGAAGCCAATCAAAGGTACAGAAGAAGTAGCAGATGCATGGGAAGACGGAGACCAGATTCCACATAAGTTTATACCAGAAATGTATTTTGTTGTACCAGAAGATGACGTTAAAGATTTAATGATAGGCAATAAAGCAATGGGTGGTCCAATAGATTATATCTATACTGGTCCAGCAGATGTAACAGGCAAGATAGAAAATGGAATATTAAACATAGATAGTGGAACTTTTAAAACAGTAGATGAGTATATTATGAAAGACGGAGCACAACAAGAGATGTATCTTAGACTCCGTAGACGTGATGTTGACAAGAATTCTTACACAGAAATAGATTTATATACAAAAGGTAAATCTGGCTTACCACTATTATTTAAGAATGCAAGTAATGATAAGAAAAATTGGAGATTACTGATGACCCAGAAGTTCTCAGGTACAAATTCTCCATACGACTGGAATGGAAAAAACTGGATACAACGATAAAATGGTTGTATTAACACATTAAATGTGTTATAATAGTAAGATAGTTAATTAATTAGGAGAAAGGAAGTGGCATATTCAAAACAAGTGTTAGACCATTATGAAAACCCACGTAATGTAGGTAAAATGGATATGGATGACCCATCAGTAGGTACTGGTATGGTTGGAGCACCAGCATGTGGTGATGTTATGAAATTACAAATAAAAATTGAAGAAGGCGTCATAACTGATGCTAAATTTAAGACATATGGATGTGGAAGTGCTATCGCAAGTAGCAGTCTACTAACAGAATGGGTAAAGGGCATGACATTAGACGAAGCACAAGCAATTCAGAACATGGAAATCGTTGAAGAGTTGGCATTGCCACCAGTAAAGATACACTGTTCAGTATTGGCGGAAGATGCTATCAAATCTGCAATTAAAGACTATCAATCAAAAAACCCAACACACCGTTAAACACTCAAGTAGTGTAGAGAGGACCGAATGTTAACAATAACAGATGAAGGCGCTAAAAGAGTAAACAACTTCTTAGAAGCAAGAGGCAGTGGTTTAGGCATTAGAGTAAAAGTAACAACCACTGGTTGTTCTGGCTTTGCATACGGAATCGAGTTTGCAGACCAAGTAAATGAAGGCGATGAAGTATTCGAAGACAAGGGAATAAAAATTATCGTTGACCCAAAAACATTAACAATGGTCACTGGCACGATGTTAGATTATAAACAAGAGGGCATCAATTCAGGCTTTCAATTTGAGAATCCATTAGCAGGCGATACGTGTGGCTGTGGTGAATCATTTACTATGAAGAAGGACTAAGGATGTTATACGCAAATGGATGTAGTTTTACATATGGAACGGGACTAGCACTTAAAGACACAGCATGGCCGTTTAAATTAGCAGAGAAACTAGGAGTTAGTAAAGAAGATGTACAATCTGACGCAGAACGTGGAATAAGCAATCAATATATTGTTAGACAAACAATCACAAAAGTAGCCGAACTTATCTCTGAAGGAAAGAAACCATTCGTAGCAATTGGATTAACTGCTCCAAATCGCAGAGAACATTTCATTGAAAGTAAAAATGTATTAATTCATAATATACCATCGCATGAATACCATGGCAATATCAGACTAGACGAAGAAACAAATACTGACTTAGATAAGTTTAATCAATTGTATATGAAACACTTCTGGTCACCAGTTTATGATTTTCATAACTATCTAATTCAAGTAATGACATTACAGAATTTTTGTGTAAAGAATAAACTAGAGTATGTTATATTCAACAGTCTTAACTTGACACCAAACTTGCTTGAACCAACTAACTTCACAGAATTATGTGAACAAGCAGATATGAAAGATGTGTTTTCTCAATTAGATATGACTTGTATCTATGAAGACCAGACTTTCTTTACCTATATGTATGAAAAGAAAATGTTCTTTCCAGTAGAAGGTGATGAAAGATATATGCATCCAGACGAACAAGCACATAGGGATTGGGCGGACATACTATTTACTGATATTGAACAAACACGAAAAGGAGAAGGCTAATGAATCATTACACACCTGGTCCAGGACCATTAGACGGTAGTAAGAAATTCAGACTAACACATACTATTAAGAATTTACCAAAGAAGACATGGAATAAGATAAAGTCGCCTTGGTATTGGTACCAAGATAGAAAAGCAATGAAAATTAGATTAGCAGAACTGAAGAAACGTGACCCATTCATATACAAATAACCACAAAACAGTTTTAGGAATAGGTGGTGCATTAAATCATGATGCATCTGTTAGCATAGTCAAAGGAAATGAAATTCTCTTTGCTGGGCATTCAGAACGATATTCTAAAATTAAGAACGACCCTCACCTAAATTCAGAAATACTCAAGAATGCATTACAGTATGGCATGCCAGATGTTATTGCTTGGTATGAAAATCCTTATCTTAAGAAAACAAGACAACTATGGGCAGGTCAGTATTCAACTGCATTTGACATGGATGAATTGCCATCAAGATACTTAAAACAGTTCCCAGAATTAAAGGGCATACCTATTGAGTATCAATCTCACCATTATACTCATGCCGCGAGTGGCTATCATACGAGTGGATTTGTTAATGCCGCAGTTGTCGTGATAGACAGTATGGGCGAGTGGGAAACACTAACAATATGGCAAGGCTCTGGCGGTAAACTATCTAAAGTATACTCACAAGGATATCCTCATAGTTTTGGTTTATTCTACAGTGCAATGACGCAGAGACTTGGACTGAAAGCACAAGAGGATGAATACATTCTTATGGGCATGGCAGCCTATGGCGATGCTGACAGAAAATATAAAGGCACTACGTTAAAGTGTGAACTTATGAATCAATTGCGTATAAAAACACATTCACATAAATTGCACACATTTGGTGTAAATCTTCACAGAGGATGTAATTGGCTTCTCCCAGACTTAACTACTGAACAAGATATGTTTGATTTGGCGGCGGCAACACAAGAAGTATATGAGATAATGTTCGATAGAGTAATCAAATTGGCACATGAACGTGTATCATTCACTACTAATTTGGTGTTGATGGGTGGATGTGCATTGAATTGTAAAGCAAACAGTATGATAACTTCAAACTATGGATTTAAAGACGTGTGGATTATGCCAAATCCGGGTGACGCAGGAAGTTCTATAGGAGTTGCACAGAAATATAATAAACAAGACTGGAATTTAAACTGGCAATCACCATATCTTGGTTATGATATAGGTGGTGCTTATCCTGTAGATAAATCATTGAAAGCATTGCTCAACGGAGATATTATTGGCATTGCTAATGGTCGTGCAGAGTTTGGACCTAGAGCATTAGGTAATAGAACACTCACAGCAGACCCAAGAGGTGCGTTAATTAAAGATAAGATGAATGAGATTAAACACAGACAAAAGTTTAGACCATTCGCTCCTATGATACTAGAAGAAGATGTACATGACTACTTTCATATGCCAAAAAATGTAACACAATCACCTTACATGCAATTTGTTGCAGAATGTAAGTTCCCAAAAGACTTCCCTGCTATTGTACACGTAGACAATACGAGTAGGGTACAGACAGTCAACCAACTACAACATCCGGACTTGTATCAATTACTATCTAGGTTCAAAGAAGAGACTGGATGCCCGATGTTGGTTAATACTTCACTAAATATAAAAGGAAAACCAATAGTAAATGACGAGTTTGATGTTATGGATTTTTCTGAACATTATAACGTAAAAGTCTTTACATCTGACTAAAAATCTGTTATAATAAAGGGATGATTATAACTATATTGGACTGATATTCGATGGCATATGATGGCTTCTATTTAACTTACAAAACTGACAGAGAAACAAACGAGCGGTTTGAAGAAGTGCGTAAATCGTATCCAAGTTTTCGTATGGTCAAGATAAACCTAGAAGATTGGTCAAATCCTAAAGTTGAAGAGGCAATTACAAAAATTGCATCAGTTACTAACACTAAACACTTTTGGGTAATTGACCCAGACGTTAAGGTTGCTAATGACTTTGATTTCTCATTCGAAACAAACAATACTGATAATCTAATCACCCATCTTTGGAATTGTGAAGAACGAAACGTATTCAGAAGCGTAGTCGGTATCAAACTATTTAAAACAACAGATGTTAAAGAAAAGGAAAAATCTTTTATACGAGATGCCTATTATTTAACAGGTGAACATAAGTTGCATGATACCATGCAAGTAGAGTTAGTCCCAACTACAGAAACATATGATATATTTTTTTGGGACAAAGGATATGGATACAAAGGACTTGAAAAACTAAAAGAAAATCACTCTATTCATTTAGTGGAGGGTGAGTCTAGTGTTCAGGTTCATAAGCAATGTAGAAAAGAGGCAAAAACTGACTTCTATTATCTTGTTATGCCTGATACTAACGTATATGATTCATTCAAGTTTGATTACTCATTCGCATTCGGGTTAGAAAAAGAAAAACAAAAAATAGTAGTATGGCAAAAAGAGAATGCAAAGACAAAACTAGCACGTGAATATCATGGAGTTGGATTGTTTCCTACAGAGGGTGCATTATATAAAGAAAAAGAGTACGACATATTCAATTTCAAAAGAAATGCGGTGTATGAGAAGGATGCAATATGTAGTGACTTAGATTTTGAAGTGAAGATGACAACCGACTTACACTCATTCAATCATAAATGCGACAGTGATATGTATTGGCTTGTACACGAAGACGTAAAAGATTTTGATACGAACTTTTGTCCTATGAGTTATGATAGAGAATTCATACACAACTTTAATGTAAAACTTCCAAATGGTAAAGAAGTTCGTAATGGAGTTAGATTAATTCCAACTATTAATCCTAATGTTGACAAGCAAAAAGACATGAGATTGACTGTTGGACGTATAGACGAAATACAACGAATTAGTGCAAGAACAATTGACGAAGCAATCGAACTAGCGACAGATTATAGTTTTTGGATGATTAATCCAGACTTAGAAGAAACAACATCAATCACTAACGACTTCTATCCAGACCTATATGAAACTGGACCAACTCATATGTGGCAGTTCAGTAAAAGAGATGGCGAAACAGAATTAGGTTATGGTGGTATTGCATACAGTAATATAGATTATCATCCAAAGAATATTATATTCCACGAAGAGATAGCATCACGTATTCCAGATAAAATGCCCATGGCTAAGTATCACACACGTGACCCCTACGGCGCATATCAACGAGCAAAGAAAGAAGTATTTTATTGGGTAGTTGATACTGTTGTAGAACTAGTAGATACGTTTGATTTTGATTTCTATCCAGATATATTCTCAATCGAAAATGTATTCGCATTCAAATCTGAAGGTGAAGCAGGTGCTGGTGTATATCTAGTACATCGCCCACACCTCGCAAGTTTTAAACCATCAAAAGAAGACTTTTCTTTCGATAGATTTAAGAATATTATTAGAGTAGATGAGATTGCATCTAGGGTGTCAAGTCATCCAGTATTTTATTTTGATGAGGGCATGTATGCATCTAATACTGAAAAGTATAAGACTGATACATCAGTAACGATATTAACTGGACCATTAGAAGAAACTTATATGAAGGCATCTGACTTAACAGATACTGGATATTTTTGGGCAATCGATAATGATTGTGATATCTTAGATGAGTTCAACAGAACTCTTTATGTTGATAGACATCACGCATCCCACTTTCATGTATGGCCGAAAGTAAATCCATCTACTGGATTTATTCACCAATATGGTGGATTAAAACTAATTCCAGCAGAGGCAATAAAAGCATTGAAACCTAGTTCAGATAAGTTAAGAAAGATGACTTTTAAGAATAAGAAACCAATTAAATCGGAATCGGTCAAGGCACAAGATATTCCATATGATGTTGTTATGTTAAGTTACCAAGAACCCGAAGCAGATGCGAACTACGCCAAGTTGTTAGAGAAAGTTCCTAATGCTAAGAGAGTTCATGGGGTTAAAGGTATCTTCAACGCACATCAGAAAGCATCGGAGATAGCAGACACTAAGATGTTTTATGTTATTGATGCTGATGCTATTCTACTTGATGATTTTCAGTTTGACTATTTTCCAACAGTGTGGGATGAAGATACAGTTCACGTGTGGAAGTCAAAGAATCCAATTAATGGATTAGTATATGGTTTTGGTGGATTGAAACTATTCCCAACACAGTTGTTGCGTGATGCGAAAGAATGGCGAGTTGACTTTACAACATCAATCTCTGATAAGTTTAAGCCAATGCCTGCAACAGCGAACTACACAGCATTCAATACTAATCCATATGATACATGGAAGTCAGCATTCAGAGAGTGTACTAAACTATCATCAAGTGTTATTCATCGAGCCAAACAAGATGAAACTGATGAAAGATTAGAAATATGGTGTACAATAAATAATGATGCAGAGTTTGGAGAATATGCAATTGCGGGCGCAAATGCAGGTAGAGAATATGGAACAACACATGCTGGCGATGATGATGCATTAAGTAAGATTAATGATTATGAATGGTTACAGATGAAGTTTAAGGAAGACACTAATGTCAAGTAGTATTAGAGATAAGAGAAGAAAAAGAAGTAAGATTACTTCTAACGATGAATTATACGAACAAACAAATGAAGTCTTTGATGCTCCCGAAGAAACACCGGAGTATGTTGAAGAAATACAAATAAAGACCGTTGATAGAAAAAGATATCGACCACTAATGGGCGAAGAGTATCAATACACTCATTTGGCAGACAAGTACTCTGAGAGGAATGTAGCACAGCAGTTGGGAAACTATCGCCAGGCAATGGAATTTCTTGCTCACGTGTCTTTGCCTAAGAACAATGATAATGATAAGATAGTTAACAGACTTAAGACTATGATTTATAGTTATCCTAACGTAGACGTTAGTTCGTTTGTCAATAAGCATCATGCATTAACATATTCGTGGATGATTGACGCTATGGTAAGAGTATATGGTGAGAAATATTTAGGAACTGCATATATATTAGGTGGAGGTATTGGAGTTTTAGGAGCAATGTTACTTGATACCCAGTTAAGGCTAGAAAATATTAGAAGTTTAGATATTAATGGAACTTGTAAGTTTCTTGCTGACGAAATGATGCAACCTGAAGTGTTAGATAACTGGAATTTTAAGGCATCTACGCAAGATTTGTTTGATGTTAATTACGAAGAAAACACACTAGAAATTATATTGCCAGATGGAGGAATATCTACTGCATTTAAAGAAATACCTGGACTAGTAATTAACACTAACATTAGTTGTTTAGAAAAACAAGACGATTGGTATACTATGATACCTGATACTAGAAAAGTAGTTCTTATGGGTGAAGGTGGGGTTGAAGATGTGAACACAGTTCGTGGATTTAGTAGTTCACAATCATTCAATGAAATGTTTCCTATGACGTTTGTTCAGTATACTGGTGTAACTACAGTCGAAGGCAAGCAGTACTTTCTTAAGATAGGAATAAAATAGTGGATGTCCAGTCAAAATTATCTAAGTTGATAGACTACCACAAAAACAATGTATGGGTAAAAATGAGACTAGGGGAAGTTGACAGTAGATTTAGTGAAGAAGGAATGGATAATCTATATAAAGATTTAGTTGAACACACCAAGAAGTTTGACTCAACAGGTAATGAACGGAAAACTTCTCTAGGTGATGCAATATTTAATGTATGGATTGTGTCAGAGAATATGATGTTAGTAGAAGGAGATAAGTAATGCAACCACATGAGATAGTAGATAGACTTTCAATATTATACGGAACTAAACATCCTGTAGTACATAGTCTTGAACGTGTGGTAAACACTGAGGTTCTTAGTGATATATTTGTATTGGCATCTTACCTACTTGGTAAAGAACACAGAGAAACAGTCAGTGCGTTGAAGAACTTAATTTATGAACGTAAGTCTGAAGACAATTTATTTGTATTATTTAAAATTATTGATGCCATACGTGACGATACTGGTGCATTAGATGATTTACGCAACATAAGTTCTTCTGGATTAAATATACCTGTGTTCAGCGGTCAACTGAACAAGTTGTTTAGAATTATCACTGCTATGAGTGATAATAAAGGCGCCATAAATGCATTACAAAATGTATGTGATTCTTCAAATTTTGCAATCGGTATGCAAACTGAATTATTATTCAAGTTGATTATTAACTTAGATAATAGAGATGAAGATGTTATAAGTGCGTTAAAGAATTTAGTATCTTCTAATGTAGAACCAGATATGTTTCTATTGTTTAAAGTGTTACAAGCAATTGACACAAGTAACGAACTCATAGGAACATTAAAGAGTGCGACTTTATACAAAACTAATATATTAAAATTAGCACACACTTTAACAGAAGAGAAATATAATATTCCATTGAATCTAAAGAATGTAGTTAAAAGTTTTGAAGGCGAAGTACTAACAGATTCATTGAGCAGAGGGCAGTTACGAAGCAAGATATGGGTGAGTGACATCGTGAATGACCTAGATATTGATTTGGGTGATATGGTTTACGTTTGTGCCGGATGGTATGGAGTATTGCCAGCAATATTGTTTGAAAGAAACAAAGTAGAAGCAATCAGAAGTTTTGATATAGATTCTAGTTGTTCTTTGCCAGCAGAAACATTAAACAGAAATTTCGTACAAGATGATTGGAAGTTTAAAGCCAGTACAATGGATGTCAAAGATTTGGTGTACACTGGTGAGTTTATGTACGAAACATTGAAGTACAACGGTGATAAAGAAACTATAACTGATGGCGCACCAAGTTGTATAATTAACACAAGTTGCGAACACATCGTAGACTTTGATAAATGGTGGGCTGGTATTCCAGATGGCATGCTAGTGATAATGCAGAACAATGATTTTGATGATGAAGACCATGAACACGCAGATGACACGGTGACTAGTTTAGAAGAGTTCACTAAGAGATTAAATGTATCTGAAACATTGTACGAAGGTACATTAGCATTAGAAAAATATAATCGTTATATGGTGATAGGCAGAAAATAATGAACCTATATAACTACGAAGATATAAGAGCAGTTCACTTAGAAATCACAGAGAAGTGCCAAGCATCTTGCCCAATGTGTGATAGAAATATCAAAGGTGGTGCAGATAATCCTAATCTAGGTGGCAAAAAAGGTTTACATGAATTGACCGTAGCAGATGTTCAAAAGATATTACCACCAGAATTCGTCAAGCAACTTGATAGGCTTTATATGTGTGGCAATTTTGGTGACCCGATTGTTGCAAATGATACATTAGAAGTATTCAAATACCTAAGAGAACAAAATTCAAACATGTGGTTAAACATGAATACAAATGCTGGTGCAAAGAAAGAAGATTGGTGGAGAGAACTAGCAAAAGCATTAGGCGACAAAGGACATGTTACTTTCTCTTTTGATGGTCTAGCAGATACAAATCATTTATATCGCCAAGGTGTTAATTGGGACATAGCATGGCGTAATGCACTGGCGTTCATAGGAGCGGGAGGTAGAGCCCATTGGGATTTTCTCATCTTCGCACACAATGAACATCAAGTAGAAGAAGCAGAAGCACTTGCAAAAGAGACTGGCTTTGCTAAATTCATACCAAAGAAAACTGGTAGATTTTTCTCTACGATGAAGAAGACAGGTAAAGAAGACCATCAGGCAGTCAACCGTAAAGGTGAAGCACAACAACTACTACAGAAACCAAAAGAGGTAAAGTATCAAAATAATGCTACTAAAGATATTATAAAATTAGAAGAGAAGCATGGTTCTTTAGAAAAATACTTCGACAATGTAAAAATAAAATGCAAAGTAGCCGCAGAAAAGAGTATGTATCTCAGTGCAGAAGGACTAATACTTCCGTGTTGTTGGGTTGCTGGTAGTATGTATAAGTTCTGGCAAAAGCCAGGTGAAAATCAAGTATGGGAATTACTACAACAATCTGGTGGCAAAGAAGTGTTTGATGCAAAAACACATGGCGTAAAAGCAGTACTTGGTAATGAATATTTCACCGGTAGATTAGTTGACTCATGGGACAAAGCAAATACTCATGTGGGTAAACCAATGGTATGTGCCCAGAAATGTGGTGAAGAATTTGATGCCTTCAAGGCACAGTTTGAGAAAACTACGTAGATAAATACAGTATATAATAATATCAGAAGGTAGCGAATGACTAATAAAAATATTGAAGAATGGCGCAAAAGAACTAAAGCACCGACAGACACCTTCTGTTTATTGCCTTGGGTACATTTAAGTACACGTCCAAATGGACATATGCGAGTGTGCTGTACTGCTAATGCTAGTTCAGTCGGAGCAACTAACGATAAAGAACATGGTGGCGAAGTAGGAGTTCTTAAACAAGCAGATGGTAAACCAGCCAATCTAAATGTAACTGACTTAATGAGTAGTTGGAATAATGATTACATGAAGAATGTCAGAAAGCAAATGCTGAATGGTGAGAAACCAGCGTCATGTCTGAAATGTTACGCAGAAGAAGATGCGGGTCACATGTCTAAACGTTTCTGGGAAACAGAATATTGGGCAAGACGGGTTGACTTAAAAGAAATCATAGAAGAAACTTCAGTAGAGGGAGAGATTCCACCAAAGATTCGTTACTTAGATTTACGTCTCGGCTCTAAGTGTAATCTAAAATGTATCATGTGTTCGCCTCACGACAGTTCTTTATGGGTTCCTGATTGGATTAAATTGCATCCAAGTATTGAAAACGAATCATTAAAAGAAACAATGCAATGGGGCAAGAAAGGTCAAATAGATGGCGCTTCATATAACTGGCACAAAAAGAATACTGCTTTCTGGGAACAGTTGTACGAACAGATACCTCATATGAAACAATTATACTTTGCTGGTGGCGAAGCAACAATTATTGAAGAAC
>Ga0209383_1001346_pt1 | contig 15427 bp, 15 predicted proteins | sample CoawatmetaG02DNA_FD_187510 | JGI IMG/M metagenome (GOLD analysis project Ga0209383, IMG submission 187510) | Marine microbial communities from the West Antarctic Peninsula - Coastal water metaG029-DNA (SPAdes) (version 2) | ecosystem: Environmental > Aquatic > Marine > Coastal ... | reverse complement strand
GCAACATTAGACACAAAAATAAGTAAAATTTTTTTACAATCAAAAAAAGCTACTATTATTGATACTGTAGGTTTTATATCAAAAATTCCAACTCAACTAATAGATGCGTTCAAAGCTACTCTAGAAGAGGTTAATGAATCTGATTTTTTAATAAATGTTGTTGATATAAATGATATAAATTTTAGAGATAAAATTAGAACTACAAAAAAAACATTGCTTAGCACCGGTGTATCAGAGGATAAAATTAAAAATATGCTAACGGTATTTAATAAAATTGATACATTTGGGAATAGAGTTTTTAAAAATAGTAAAAGTAGAGTTTATTTAAGTGCGCTAAATGGGAAAGGGGTCGATGAGCTAAGAAACATTTTAACAAATGATTATTAATCATAAAATACATCAATTAAAATATTAGAAAACCTACCTTTAGAAATAATTTTTTTTAAAATATATCTATCATTTTCTTTTTTAAAATAAGTGTCAATTTCATATGCCGGTTCAAACGTAGTATTTTGTTGATTTTTTAACTTAAATCCACCAATTTTTTTTTGAGAAAGTCTGCAAATTGTAAATCCATTCTTATAAAATTTATCAGTATAATCTAAATTATAGCGTCTTTTACCATCATAAATTTTATAGGTAATTGTACATCCATTATTTAATATATAATCACCAATATAAATTATACCTGTAATTGGATCGATGACGTTATTAAGTGCGTCTGTATGAATGGGAGATAATTTATCTTTATCGAACGATGGTGTTGTTGAAGACTTTATTACATTAGAATTATTGAATTTAATTTTTGTGTTTTTAATTTTATTTTTTTTGATATAGGTGTAATCATAATTGATTGGTGTCAAAATTGAATTATCTATCTCACCATAAACATTTCCGTTACCGGTTATTGGGCTTATAAAACTTATTAATTTTTCTGGCTCAAGGGTAAATGAAAATTGGTATTTTTCATTTTTAATGTTTAATTTAGACTTAATTACTGCTACTTTTACATCTACACCAAGTACATCTAAACTTAATGAATAGATTGTATTAACTTCATCTGCTATAGAATTATTTATAGAAATGATTGAAATAAATACAAGGAATATAAAGTTTTTTGCTTTCATATACGATTAAATTCATATCTATTAACATTCATTAATTGATTAACTAAAATTAATTCTTTATAAGTCATAGCTATTAACATATTTGTATTGTAGCCTATGCCAATTAAAAACACTAATTTTGGAAAAAATTTTTTCATTGCAAATGAGGATTTAGTCAATATTTATGGCTGTGATATTGGTGATAATGTAAAGATTGGTCCTTTTGTTGAAATTCAAAAAAATGTAAAGATTGGTAATAATTGCAAAATTTCATCTCATTCTTTTTTGTGTGAAGGTGTTAGTATAATGGATAATGTTTTTATTGGTCACGGTGTTACTTTTATTAATGACAAATATCCTAAAGCAACCAATTCGGATGGTACTTTACAAACTGAAAAGAATTGGATTGTTGTCAAGACGACAGTAGGTAACAATTCATCGATTGGCAGTGGTTCAACTATTCTTTGTGGTGTCAGTATTGGTAACAATGTGATAATTGGTGCCGGCTCTGTAGTAACTAAGAGTATTCCAGATAATGTTACTGCCTATGGAAACCCAGCTAAATACATATGATCAATATTGCAATTATAGGCTTAGGATATTGGGGGCCAAATTTATTAAGAAACTTTAATAAGAATGAACGTTGCAATGTTTTAAAAGTCTGTGAAAAAAACCCTAAAATTATTAATAATTTTGCTTATGAACATAAAGATATTATTTTTACCACTTCACTTGATGAAGTTCTTAATGACAAAAATATTGATGCTGTTGTTATTGCAACACCTATTAGTACTCATTATAAAATAGCTATTGCTTCATTGAAAAAAGGAAAGCATGTTTTTATTGAAAAACCACTTGCTGATACTGTAAAAAAGTGTGAGTCACTTATTTCGTTAGCAAAAAAAAACTCTTTATGTTTATTTGTAGATCACACATTCTTATATACAGAAGCGGTTAATAAAATAAAGTCAATTTCATCAAAAAAAGATTTTGGTGAAATGATGTACTATGATTCTACTCGAATTAATTTAGGGTTAATTCAAAATGATGTAAATGTATTGTGGGATCTTGCTGTTCATGATTTAGCAATATTAAACTTTATTACGAATGATAAACCCAAATTAGTTTCAGCTATTGGACATAAACATTTTACATCTAAACCAATCACCACTGCATACCTCACAATTAAATATAGCTCTAACTTTATAGCTCATATAAATGTTAATTGGCTATCTCCAGTAAAAATTAGACAAACTATAATCGCAGGATCAAAAAAAATGATAGTTTACAACGATCTAGAGCCGAGTGATAAACTGAGTGTTTTTAACAAAGGTGTTGATGTTATTGTAAGTAATAAGTTTAACTCAAATAATCTTATTAACTATAAGATTGGTGACACTTACATGCCCAATTTAAAAAACAAAGAGGCGCTATCTTTGGCTGTAGAGGAGTTTCTTAAATCTATTTATTTTAGATTATCACCATTAACAGATGGTACGGGTGGTTTAAATGTTGTTAAGATACTTGAGGCTGCCAATATATCAATTAATAAAAACGGAAAGCCTGTTACAATTTAATTTATATTTATGAAAAAAATTCCATATTTTGATTTAAAAAAACAATATAAAATTATTGGTGAAGACCTTGAAAAAAGTATCATCAAAACTCTAAGATCAACCAATTACGCACTAGGTCCAGAAGTTGAAAAATTTGAATCTAATTTTTCAAATTACATTGGAACGAATTACTGTGCTGGTGTTAATACAGGTACTAGTGCTTTACATTTAGCGTTATTAGCTGCAGGCATTGGTTCAGGTGATGAAGTTATAACTGTATCAATGACTTTTATTGCTACAGTTATGTCTATATCTTATACAAATGCTAAACCTGTATTTGTTGATGTAGAAGATAAAACGTTGACAATGAACCCAGACCTAATTGAATCTAAAATTAATTCTAGAACTAAAGCTATTTTAGTAGTTCATTTATATGGTCAGTGCGCTGATATGAATAAAATATCAAAAATTGCCAAAAAAAATAATCTCTTTTTAATAGAAGATTCTTCGCAAGCACACGGCGCCAAATATAAAAATAATAATGCTGGTTCAATAGGTGATTTTGGTACTTTTAGCTTTTATCCTGGCAAAAATCTTGGTGCATGCGGTGAGGGAGGTGCTGTAACATCAAATAATAAAAAATTAATTGATAAAGTTAAAGGTTTGAGGAATTGGTCGCAACCACGAAGATATGAACATACAGAAATATCATACAACTATAGGATGGATGGGCTTCAGGCAGCATCGTTAAATGTTAAGCTTAAATATATAAAAAAATGGACGCAAATAAGAAGAGATATTGCTGAAATATATCAAAAAAATATTAAAACTGATAAATGTCAAATTACAACAGAAGTTAGTGATAGATTTCATGTTTATCACATATTTAGTATCTTTCATAAAGAATCTTTAAATTTAAAATCTTATTTAAATGAATGTAATATTGGAACAAATAATCATTATCCAATACCAGCTCATTTACAAAAACCATATTTAAATTTAGGTTATAAAAATAATGATTTACCTATTACCGAACTTTACTCAAAATTACAATTGTCTTTACCTATATATCCTGAGATGAAATTAAATGATGCGGTACATATTTCTAAAATTATAAATAACTTTAATTTGAGATGAAAATTCTCCACGTTTCAAACTTTGGCGAAAGACATAATGGAAGACTTTTTTGGAATCAATCATTTAAAATAACAAATGGCTTAATACGAAATGGTCACTCTGTTTATATGTTTAGTGACCGCGATGTATCTAGGCAAAATATTCTAAATAAATTTAATAATAATAAAAACGTAAATGATAAATTGTTATTAGTTTTTAAAAATTATAATCCAGAATTAATAATACTTGGTCACGCTGATAGAATTAATAATAATACTTTAGATATTATTAGATCAAGAAATAAGAATATAAAGATTATTGAGTGGAATGTTGACAATTACCATTTAGATAATACTGAGAGGAAGCTCACTCAAAGAAGTCGATTATTAGATGGTATTTTCATAACAACTGCTGACAAAGTAATAAGTTCCTCTATAGACAATAATTTTATCTCTTTTTTTCCCAATATATTTGATAAATCTATTGAAAGATTAAAAGTCTTTAATGAAGAAAGATTTGCAAGTGATATTTTCTTTGCTTTATCTAATGGGGTAGGTACAGGAATCTTAAGAAAGAAAAATATAGCTAATGAAATTTCAAATCCAAGAATTATTTTTCTTAAAAATATTGAAAATAAATTAAAAAATAGCATTAATTTTGACTTTTATGGATTTAATGGTATCAACCCAATTTGGGCCAGTGATTTTGAAAAAAAAATAATTAGATGTCATAGCTCAATATGCATACAAAGACATCCACAACTTAAATACTCAATTTCAGATCGTATATCACAATACATGGGTAATGGTTTAATGACTTATATAAATTATGATACTGAATTAGATGAATTGCTCGTTGATGGTAAAGAAGCAATTTTCTATCATGATGAAGATGATTTAGTCAAAAAAATAACTAAGAATGTTAATAATCTTAATCATATTAGGAGTATAGCTAAGGCAGGTTGGGAAAAGTGTCACAAAGATTTTAATGAGCGGGTAGTTACAAAGTATATGTTAGATTTAACTATGAGTGGTAAAGCTGAAAGTCCATGGAAACAACATATATATAGATAAATTTTATTTATAGTATATATAATATTCGCATAATATATATTATGACAAATATAGATTATATAAATTAAAACAATAACTTAACTAAATAAGATAATTTTGTATATGAAATATTTAATTTTTAGAGATGATGGAATTGGTGATCTCATAATATCAACTCCATTGATAAAAATTATCAAAGACTATGATAAAAATGCAAACATTGTACTTATTTATGGAAGTAGAAACTCTGAGTATGCAGAACATTATAAAAATGAAGGCTTAGTAGATGAAGTCATACTGGCTCCTCTGAAACATAGTTTTATTAAAAAAATACTTTTCTTAATAAAAATTAGAAAATTAAATTCAGATTGTACATTTGTTCTTAATCCAAAAAATATAAATTATATTTATGCAAAGTTATCTAAATCAAAAAAAAACTATGGTTTTTTAACATTGAATTCAGGTGCTAATAATATAACTAGATATAGACCAAATAAGATAATGGTTAATTTTTTTCTTGATAAATACATAAAAATTGATGCAACTAATAATTTTGCTAACTCGCTTAATATACATTGGTCTAGCTATTATATTCAACTTGTATCTGAAGCATTAAATGAACTTTTTTTTATTAATGAATTGAAATTTAAAAATGAGCAACTTGAATATGTGCAACTTAAACTAGAAAATCAAGAAAATGTATTATTAGAGAATTTAAAAAATTCAAAAATCGACATTGATAATATTAATATACTACATATAGATGAAAAATGGGATCGTTCTAACTGGAGTAATAATGAAATTACAGATTTTATATCCAAAATAAGTGATACGGTAGATGGTTTAATAATAACTCAAGGACTATTTGATACAAATTATAATAATTATTTATTTAGTGAATTTAACTTTAGTAAGATTCAAAAATTTTCAAACATAGGAATTTATAGATCAAGAAATAATAATAAATTATTTTTGGTAAAACCAACAAGTATCACTGAATTAACTATTCTAGTGAAAAACTCTAAACTTGTTATTGAACAACATGGTGGATTAGCGCATATCGCAAGTATGTACAATAAAAAAGTTGTTGATCTTATTTACCATAAACAAGAAAAATTTTTAAATAAATGGAAACCAAGATCAACAGAATCTATACAAGTTAAAGTGACAAGTAAAAATGAAACATTAATGAATGTATTAGAATTTATTGAGAAATAATATTTTTATTACCTAATAAATTTAATTGTTACACATTTAGTATTTATCGTATGATTTTATTTCAACAATTTCAGAATTGGTTATCAAATTAATATTTAATTTAATTTGAGCTCTTTTATCGTTATAAATATAAACGTTTCTTGCTAATGATATAAAAGATTTTCCAAATTTTTTCTCTCTTTCCGCTTTACGTTTATTATCTTCAATATCCCACAATTTTAAGTTAATTTCTTTCAATGTTGCAATCTCTTTTATTAAATAAGAATTTAATTTAATTTTCTTAATAAGAATATCTTTTAAGTACTTATGTTCTTTTTTAATATCAGCAAGTTTTGATTTATCCTTAACCTTTACTTTTTTTATTTCTAAAATAGTAATCTTGTCAGCTAACTCTCCAGTAGAAACAGGTATCTTTATAAGCATGTTTAGTAGTTATCAATCTTTTGGAAAAGGTTTAAAAAATTATTTTTAGTAAGTTCTACTAAATTATCATAATTAGAATTACGTATTTCAGCTAGTTTTTTTATTGTATGAACAATATGTGAAGGTTGATTGATTTTACCCCTCAAGGGCTCGGGTGATAAATACGGCGAATCAGTCTCAACTAATATTTTATTATCAGGTAGTGTTGTGAATATGTTTCTTAAATCATCAGATTTCTTAAATGTTATTACACCACTAGCAGAAATATAAAAACCTAAATCAATAATCTCATCAGCAAAATTTTTAGTTCCTGTAAAACAATGTATTACTCCATTAAATGCCTTTTCTTTAATTTTTTTTCTAATTATTTTTAATGTATCTTCCTCTGCATTTCTCATGTGAATTATTAGCGGAATAGATAAATTTTGAGATATTTCAATTTGCTTTTCAAATGATAAAATCTGAACAGATTTATCTGAATTATTATAAAAGTAATCTAATCCTGTTTCCCCTATTCCAACAAATTTTTTGTTATTTGCATTTATATATATATTTTTTATAACCTCATCATTCAAATGAATTGCTTCATGAGGATGAACACCAAGTGTAAAATAAACCTCGTTGTATAGTTTGGAAGTATGAATAAGTTTATTAAATTCATTTGGTTTTGTGGCAATATTAAGTAATAATCCAATGTCACTTTCCTTGGCATTACAAATAATTTCTTCTAAAGTATGCTGCTCTTTAGAATAACTAAGATGACAATGGCTATCAATAATCATTTATTCTATCCTAGGAAACAATGGCTTAATTTCATTCATTTTAATATTTGTTAAATTATAATTAAGTATATCCAATGTTATATCATTAACATTTATATTATAAAAATCTAAAATTCTTCTACTAGTATTTGGCATTATTGGATAAATCATTACACCTATTTGCTTAATAATTTCAGCAGTAACAAATAAAACGCTTTCAAATTTCTCTTTATTTATATCTCTAAGTTCCCATGGCTTGTTATCATTAAAATATTTATTTGCACTGGCAATTACATCCCATATTTTTTTAATATAAGTATTAATTTCCTGGTTATTTACATGCAATGATAGATTGGATAATTCAGTAGTAATTCTTGATAGCAATTTTTTATCTAATTCAGTAATGTTATTATCACCTGGAATAGTTGCATTACAATGTTTAACAATCATTGTAAGCGACCTCTGACACAAATTTCCAAGATCATTTGAGAGGTCTGCATTTATCCTAGATTTTAAATTTTCCAATGAAAAATCTCCATCACTTCCAAATGTTATTTCTCTTAGTAAGAAATATCTTATTTGATCTAGTCCAAATTGATCAATAATTTCTATTGGATCAATTGTATTACCCAATGATTTAGAAATTTTATTTCCTTCATTTGTCCACCATCCGTGAGCAAAAATTCTTTTCGGTAATTCTAATTTTGCTGATAACAAAAATGCAGGCCAATAAACCGCATGATGTCTCAATATATCTTTGCCGATAATATGAACAGTATTTGACCAGTATGAAGAAAATTTTGAATTATTGTCTGATATATAACCAAGTGAATTTGGGTAACTGCTTAAGGCATCTAACCATACATACATAATGTGTTTTTCATCGTTAGGAACTTTGATACCCCAATCGAAAGTATTACGGGAAATGGAAAGATCTCTAAGTCCACCTTTAACGAAACTTATGACTTCGTTTCTTCTGGATTTGGGTAAAATGAAGTCAGGATTTTCTTCATAAAGTTTTAATAGTTGATCTGAATATTTAGATAGTTTAAAAAAATACGATTCTTCTTCAATCCATTCCACAGGACCGCCGGTTATAGTCTTGAATGTATCGTTGTTTTGTTTAATTAAATCCTTTTCATTATAAAAAGTTTCGTCACTAACTGAGTACCACCCCTTATAATTATCAAGATATATATCGCCGCTATCCATTAATTTATTCCATAAAGATTTAGCTCCATCTATATGCCTTTTTTCTGTTGTTCTTATAAAGTCATCGTTGGATAGATTGAGTATTTTAGTTAGTTCACGGAATTTTTCAGAATTTTTATCACATAAAGATAATGGTTCTATTGAATTTTTTTCAGCAGCTTTTTGAATTTTTTGTCCATGTTCATCGGTGCCAGTTAAAAAAATAGTATCAATACCACTCATTCTTTTAAATCTGGCAATAAAATCAGTTGCTATTGATGTATATGCATGACCAATATGAGGAATATCATTCACGTAGTAAATGGGTGTGGTAATAAAGAATTTATCAGGCATTTTTTAAGTAGTTAAAAAATTTAATCAAAATATGATCAAAATTTAAATTATATATTTTTTGATTTTTATACGCTTTATCTAGAAAATAATATGATTTAATTAAATTAAATATTTTTTTACTCTTTTTTTCTAATAATAACTCTAAAATAGTCTTTTTTATTCTAAGAAGCATATAACTTATATGGTCGTCACTATTTTCTAGTTTAGAATTATTATTAAAAAAAGATACATAATGTGAAGCTGTATTTATCTTAATTTTAGATGAATCTAATAATAAAGATTTAAAATGTTTATCAATAGAGTCAAAATCATTATCTATATAATTAAAACTTGATTGCAAGTCACCAGCCGTTAGTGCGTAGAGTTTATCAATGTCATTATAATGATAATTATCTAGTTTTAGTAATTTAGTATATTCATCTATTTTTAGATTTGAAAAACTAAGTACAAAAGATCTAGATTTAATAGTTTGTAATAATTTAGATTTATTATGGTTTATGATTATAAATAATGAGTTATTAGGTGGCTCCTCAATAAGTTTAAGTAATGAATTTGATGCATCAGTTGAAAAGTCATCAATATTATCAATAATACATATTCTATACTGTCCATCTTCTTCTTTATTTAAATAAAACTTCTTTATAGAAACTATGTCATCTTTATAAATTTGATTTTTATATCTTTTTTTTTCTTCTAACCATGGTTTATCAATAAATAATAAATTTGGATAACTATTATTACAAATTTTTTGATAGATATTTGAATTATTGAATTTGTATAGATTTGTTGGCTCTTCTTTTTGTTCAAAAATAAATTGAGCGATTCTAAAAGCTGATGTAGTTTTACCAATGCCTTTACTACCTTGAAACACAATACTATTAGGTAACTTATTTTTTTTAATTAATTTACATAGTTTAATGAAGTTTTTTTCATGACCAAGAATGTTTTTAGTTTGATATTCCATTATTAAATCTTATTTTTAACTTTTTTCCAGATTTCATTTTCAATATCTGGAATTGATTTACTCCCATCAATCATAGTAATCCTTCGCTTATTTAAAGAAGCATGTTTATAGTATGATTTGTAAACCTTGTTATGAAACTTCATATCCATATTTTCATATCTTAAATCTTTGTTACCAGGTCTTTTTGATCTTTGTATTCCTACTTTAGGATTAATATTAATTAAAAATGTTAATTGTGGTTTAAATTGACCAATAACTATATTTTCAATTTTCTTAATAACATCAAGTGAAATTTTGCCACACATTCCCTGATAAACATAGGTTGAGTCAACAAACCTATCGCATAGTACCCATTTATTAGATTTTAATGAAGGTAAAATAAGTTTATCTATATGATCTTTTCTAGCGGCAAATAAAAGTAACAACTCCGAAACACTAGACCACTTGTCTGTTTCACCCCTTACTAAGAGTTTCCTAATCTCTTCTGCCGAAGCAGTTCCACCCGGCTCTCTTGTTAAACATACATCTGAAGTTTCAGCAATTTTTTTTGCCAATAGTTTAATTTGGGTAGATTTGCCAGACCCTTCACCACCTTCAAAAGTAATAAACTTTTTATATATCATCTTCGGCCAACAAATTAATCAAATACACTTAATATTGAGCTATAAATATAGAAAAAGAATGATGAAATATAACCAGCTTCATCAATGTCCATAGATGCCACTAGTTCTATAAACTGTGGATCAGTTTTAGGTATAATTATTTTCAAAAGAGCAACAACATCACCTTTTTTAAAAGGAATTTTGAGATTTTCAATGGGTATAATTATAGTTTCGATGGCATTTTTTTTCGCTTTAGAAACTGTAATTACAATATCTACATTAGTAGTTAATGTGACCATATCCTCACTAGCCATTGATAGCGGCAAATTACCAACTACACTCATTTCATCGAATAACTTGATATTTGTATATTCTCTAAAGCCCCAATTTAATAATCGTGAAGTGCCTTGTGACCTTTTTTGAGAAGTAGAAAAGCCATTACCAACTGCTATTAAACGTCTTTCATTATTTTTAGCAGAAGCTGCAAGCCCGTAACCTGAGACGGATAAATGTCCAGTTTTTAAACCATCCGCACCAATATCTTTATATAGCATAGGATTTCTATTAGATTGTTTAATGCCTGACCATTCAAATTCAGTTTCACTAAATAAATGATAAAATTGGGGGTAATTATTGATTAAATATTGGGACATCTTGGCAATATCAGCAACTGTTGAATAATTTTTAACACTATGCATTCCCGTTGAATTTGAAAAATTTGTATTTTTTAAACCAATATCTTCTGCCATTTCATTCATTAAAATAGAAAAAGTCTCTTCAGATCCTGAAATATTTTCAGCAACAACAATACAAGCATCATTACCAGATTGAACGATAATACCCCTAAGAAGATCTTCAACTCTTATTTCTTTATCGACCTCAACAAACATTGATGAACCTTCGCGCTCTCTCCAAGCTTTTTCACTTACTAAAAAAGTGTCATCTAATGTTAAGCTGCCATTTGATAATTTTTCAAATACTATCATTGAAGTCATTATCTTTGTCATGGATGCAGGGAAGGTTTTTTTGTCAGAGTTTTTTTCATACAAGACATAGCCTGTATCAGCGTCTATGATTATTGCTGTCTCTGCATCTGTATCAATAAGAGCAAATGCTGTATTAATAGTGAATAATATTGCAACAATAATATTTATAGCTAATTTCATTTTTTTTCCTATTTTAAAAATATTGATAAATCTTCATACTCTTGAATTGTGTTATTTTTTAGAACTTGATTAAGTTCAAATAAATCATCAAATGGACCAATAATTACATTGTATTTTTCTTTACCATTTATCATAATTTTAACTATATCAAGTTTTTCAATTGAACTTAATTTTTTCTTTAATTCATGTGCATTACTTTTGTAAATAAGTGTTACAACATTGATATATATATCCTTGTCTCTAATTCCCTTATCTATCCTAAAGCCATCTAAATCCACATTTTCATTATTAGATTTATATGCATTATCATTATTTTCATAGTTATTATCTGAATCTATTGAAATTATAGATACATCATTAATTGGGGCATTAGATAAAATTTTCTTTTCGGCATTATAAGTTTTCGCTTTACGTAAGATAAATGTTTCATTGTCACTAATCAATTTAAGCTCAACTATATTTCCATTATCTTTAAGTTCAAGTTTGTCAAAAACTATATCTGATAACTCTAGAATATTTGTGTTAGAAAATGCACCTCTATGGTTTATTCTAACAATCATAGAATAACCATTTTCTGTATTTGTTACACGTATATTAGATGCTAGACCCAGTGATCTATGGGCACCAGTAGAAACATCAACATGAAAGATTTCACCATTTTTAGTTTTTTCTCCTGATCTTAAATTAATTCTAGATGCAGTTCCAATTTCTATAAGTTCTTTATAGTCGTATGGAAAAAACCATTTTCCATTAAATTCATATGGGGCTTCAATTATTTTAAAAGATGCGATTGAAGATTCTCGATTTTCATATTTATGTAGATTTAGGGCTGTCGTACAACTGTATAAAATTATTATTAATGGTATAAGAATAATATTTTTCATACTAATAATATTCAATTAAATCTGAGAGCCTTCCAACAGCTAAACCAAAAAATAAGGATCTATTCCATTTGAGAATAGTTTTAAAATTTTCATAAACAATAAATTTGCGTCCATCAGGACCTTCTGGAAAAACAAGATATGATTCAATATCAACATCTGGCAGGCTTGTGCCATCAAGATTTCTAACACCTAGTTTTGACCAATAAGCAAGTTTTTTACTCTCCTCAACTTTTCTAGCTGAAGTTGTAACAAGAGACTCTTCAATATTATTTACTATGGTTACTTCCCTACCCCAAGTCTGACTATCATCCCAGCCAGATGAAGATAAATAATTAGCTGCAGAAGCTAGAACATCTGGAATTGTATTCCATATATCTTTTTTGCCATCATTATCAAAATCAATTGCATAATTTATAAAGCTGGTCGGCATAAATTGACATTGACCCATTGCACCAGCCCATGAACCGTCCATAGTTTCAGGGCTTGTATGTCCCTGATCGATAATCTTTAATGCATTTATTAATTCACCAGTAAAATATTCTCTTCTGCGTAAGTCATAACTTAAAGTTGTTAGTGACCTAACAACATTAAATGAACCAGTATATTGTCCGAAGCTTGTTTCTATGCCCCATAGTGCTAATAAAAATCTTGGTTGAACTCCATATTCATCTGAAATTTTTTTTAAAAGATCTTTATTTTCTAAATATAGCTTCTTGCCTTTATTTACCCTGAATTTAGGTGTGGTATTATTCAAATACTCATCAAGAGTTATTGTGAATTCAGGTTGACGTTTATCTAATTCAATTACTCTTTTATTGGGTTCAATATTTTTAAATGATAAATCTAATGTTTGCTTTGTAATTCCCAATTCTAGGGCTTTTTGCTGAAAATTAGACAGCCAAATAGCAAAATCTTCTGTTTCTGAGGCAATTAACACCTTAGAGTTGCTAAATAAGAAAATTAGGATAAATAATTGAATGATAATAAATTTTTTAAACATAGTTAGATTAAAGAAATAAGAAAAAAAATGGCTGACGTCAAAACATTAATAGATTTAATCGGCAATACACCGATTGTTCAAGTTAAAAATATGGATACTGGGCCATGCAAACTATTTTTAAAAATGGAAGGAATGAATCCAGGTTCATCAATCAAAGATCGTGTCGCACTTAACATAATTGAAACCGCAGAAAAAGAAGGTAAATTAAAACCTGGCTATACAATTATTGAGGCATCGGCAGGAAATACAGCTATGGGCCTTGCTTTAATTGGCAAATTAAAAGGATATAAAGCAAAAGTTGTTATTCTAGATAAAATGAATGCTAATAAAATTTTTCATTTACGGGCAATTGGCGCTGAAGTAATTATAACTAGAAGTGACGTGGGACCAGGTCATCCTGAGCATTATATAACTATGGCAAAACGTATTGCCGATGAAACACCAAACTCTTTTTTTGCAAGTCAGTTTACAAACCTATCAAATCCTCATGCACATGAAATATCAACAGCGCCTGAGATATATAGGCAACTTGATGGTAAGGTTGATGCAGTTGTGTGTGGTGTTGGTTCAGGTGGAACAATTACAGGTATAGGTAAATTTTTTCATGAACACTCACCTCATACTGAAATTATTGTAGCCGACCCTAAGGGTTCAATAATAAAAGATAGTGCTGAAGGTAATGATATAACTAATATTGCTGGATCTGGTTGGTTAGTTGAAGGTATTGGTGAAGATTTTATACCAGATACTTTAAATCTTGATTATATTCATAAAGGCTATGAAATTGATAACGAAGAAGCGTTTAGAACTATACGTGATGTCGCAATGAACGAAGGTATTCTTGGTGGATCTTCGTGTGGTACACTAATAGCAGCGGCTTTAAGGTACTGCAAAGAACAAACAGCAGAAAAAAATGTTGTTACATTTATTTGCGATAATGGTGAAAAATATTTAAATACCGCCTATAATGAAAATTGGTTAAAAGAAAAAAATATTTTATGAGTAAGAAAAAAGATCATTTAGATACAAGGGTTGTGCATGCTGGAGTTAAGCCTGAGCCAATAACTGGTGCAGTAATGACGCCGATATTTGCATCTTCAACTTTTGCACAAAAAGAGCCTGGAAAACATTCAGGTTATGAATATGGAAGATCACAAAATCCAACGCGTGATGCATTAGAAGATTCATTGGCTAATTTAGAAAATGGCTCAAATGCTTTTGCTTTTAGCTCTGGTTTGGCAGCACAATCTGCAATTCTTGAAATGTTACGACCTGGTGACCATATAATTGCTTTTGACGATTTATATGGTGGAACGTTTAGATTACTAGAAGAAATTAAATCAAAATCATCGAATCTAGAAATTTCCTATGTCGATTATAATAAAGTTGATTTAAATAAATTAATTAAAAAGAATACAAAGTTGATATGGATCGAAACACCAACCAACCCTTTATTAAAAATCACTGATCTTAAAAAAATCGCATCAATTGCAAAGAAACATAAGGTACTAACGATATGTGATAATACGTTTGCAAGCCCCATTAATCAAAGACCATTAGATTTAGGAATTGATATTGTTAATCATTCTACAACAAAATATATAAATGGACATTCTGATATAATTGGTGGCGCCTTAATAATTGGTAAGAATAAAAAACTAGCTGATAAGATTGCCTTTATTCAAAATTCAGTAGGCGCTATACCAAGTCCATTTGATTGTTTTTTAATATTAAGAGCAATTAAAACTTTATCTTTAAGAATGAGGCAACATAACTCTAATGGACTTAAAATTGCTAAATACCTAACACAACACAAAAAAATATCTAAAGTAGTTTATCCTGGTTTAACTTCACACCCTCAACATAAAATTGCAAAAAAGCAAATGGATGGTTATGGCGCTGTTGTAACATTTTTCCACAAAGGAACTATGAAGGAGATTAAAAAATTTATGCAGTCTCTTAAATTATTTACAATTGCTGAAAGCTTAGGTGGAGTTGAGAGCTTGATAGAATCTCCAGCACTTATGACACATG
>Ga0209383_1001345_pt1 | contig 15433 bp, 13 predicted proteins | sample CoawatmetaG02DNA_FD_187510 | JGI IMG/M metagenome (GOLD analysis project Ga0209383, IMG submission 187510) | Marine microbial communities from the West Antarctic Peninsula - Coastal water metaG029-DNA (SPAdes) (version 2) | ecosystem: Environmental > Aquatic > Marine > Coastal ... | reverse complement strand
GACCTAATCTCTTGTCCCTCTAAACCTAATATTTCAATTCCTTTTTTATCAGAAGCATTATTAAAAGATGAAGTTAACTCACCATCTGTTGGCCATTGCCAGTTTTTTTGATTTTTTGCTTTTAAGTCAGCCAGTTTTTTTGATTTTTTAATCGATTTTTTTGAATATACCTCACGAATAACTTTTGGCTGATTAATTTGAATAGGGTCCCCAAATTGAAATTCAACTCCTGAATCTTGTTGGCTAATTTCATCATTTATAAAAGTATTATCTTCAATTATTTTATCTTCCTCAAAGGGAATTGTGTTTGTTTGATTCTCTTTATTTTGATCTTCAGAGACCTTGGATTTATTTTTTCTAAGGAGGTCAAACCTTATTTGATCGCCAGGCTTTACGAAGTAGGGTTTTTTTAATCCATTAGATAGGGCAAGTTTTTTATAATTAAAACCACATTTTAAGCTTATACTAAATATTGTCTCACCTTTTTTTACGGTGTACACATCTGGACATTTTTTACTAATTTTTTTTCTTTCCCCATCCACTGGGGCAGGAAATTGAGATGCACAACCAAATAATAAAAACGACACTAATACAAAAAATATTTTATTCATTTTATTCTTTTATCCATTCCTTCATAGTTTGCATATTTTGATGGTCAGTTAAATCTCCATGAATAGGAGTAATAGAGACCATTTTATTTTGAATTGCATTAAAATCTGTTCCCGGACCACCATCATTAGGCTCCCCTGCAGCTCCTATCCAGTATAGTGTTTCAGTATTGCTTTCTTCACCCCTTACTGCAGGCTCTGCTGCATGTCGCTTTCCAAGTCGTGTAATTTCAATTCCTTTTAAATTGTCATAAGGCATATCTGGAACATTAACGTTTAACAAGGTAGGCCCAAACTTTTTTTTATTATATAGTTTAATCAGATCAACTGTTACTTTTGCTCCTGTTGTGAAATTTTTAGGGTTATCACTTCCCATTGATATTGCGAGCGATGGAATATTTAAAAGGTATCCTTCCATAGCCGCTGCAACTGTTCCAGAATAAATAGTATCATCACCCATATTAGGCCCATGATTTATACCTGATACAACTAAATCAGGAGTAAAGTTCATTAAACCAGAAAGAGCTATATGAACGCAGTCTGTAGGGGTACCATCAATATAATAAAAGCTATTATCTACTTTGGTAACTTTAACGGCTTTATCCAAAGTTAAGGAGCTACTCGACCCGCTTCGATTTCTGTCTGGCGCAACAACTATTAAATCAGCAATTTTATTTAATTCTTTTATAAGAGTTTGGATTCCAACTGCTTGGTAACCGTCATCATTTGAAATTAATATTTTCATAACTTCCTTGTGATCTTACAAAAAAACATTGTTGATACAAAAAATATACTAGAGAGAATGATTTGATATAGAGCCATAGATTGAGAAACCCCAGTTTCACTATAAAAACGTACAATACCTTCAATAAAAAAAAGTAATATAAACATACTTGCCCATTGGTAGGTATACCTATTCTTTTTTAAAATACCAGATAATGGGATTAAGAGAATTACAGATTTAATAACCATCAATGATCCTTCACCATGGAGGGGGTTATAAAATATCTCCCAGAGTAAATTTAATATAATTAACCCAATTAAACTTAAAGAAGCACTAAAAAAAAGTTTATTCATCTGTTAAGTTTTAAACTAATTTCTCCTAACCTTGCACCTTGAGCAATGCATAACTTTTTTTCATCATCAGAAATAGATTGAATATTTTTATGAGTGCCAACGTGACTTGCTCCGTAAGGAGTTCCTCCTGAAGTTGTAGTTGCTAACTCAGGTAGTGAATAAGGAAGGCCGAGTAATATCATACCCATATGGAATAAAGGAATTTGCATGGATAATAAAGTAGCCTCATTCCCCCCATGAAGCGAACTAGAAGATGTAAACACACAGGCAGGTTTGTTCTCAAGAGAACCTTTTAGCCATAATGAAGTTGCTGTTTCGATGAAATACTTTAATGGCGTCGCCATATTTCCAAATCTAGTTGGACTGCCTAACGCCAGTCCAGAGCAGTTTTCAAGGTCGTCTAATGTGGCATATAGTGCGCCAGATTCTGGAATCGAGGCTGCCTGTTTTTTTATTTCTGGAAAAATTTCGGGTACAGTCCTTATTTTTGCTTGAGCTCCATCTACTGAATTAATACCCCTAGCTATTAATGATGCCATTTCTTTAACAGAACCACTTTTTGAATAATAAAGGACTAGTATTTCATTCATTTAAATTTCTTGGCTAAAGATGCAGCTACCCCAATATAATTTTGAGGGGTTAAATTTAAAAGATAATCTTTATCTTTTTTTGGTAAGTTAAGAAGTTTTATAAATGAATGTAACGATTCTTTATTTACACCTTGGTTTCCTCTAGTTAGATTCTTTAGCTTTTCATACGGATTTTTTATTTTATTTTTTCTCATAACTGTTTGAATCGGCTCAGCAAGAACTTCCCAAGCTTGGTCAAGGTCTTGATTTATTCGAGGTTTATTTATTTCTAACTTAGTCAGACCCTTTAGGCATGATTTATAAGCTATTAAGCTGAAACCAAAAGCTAAGCCAATATTTCTAAGAACCGTAGAATCTGTCAAATCTCTTTGGAGTCTTGAAATTGGTAGTTTTTCAGAAAAATGATTGAGCATTGCATTAGCCATACCTAAGTTACCCTCAGAATTTTCAAAGTCAATTGGGTTAACTTTGTGAGGCATGGTAGATGAGCCAACTTCATTTTTAATTGTTTTTTGTCTAAAATAGCCGTTAGAAATGTATGTCCAAATATCTCGATTAAAATCAATTAAAATAGTATTAACTCTAGATATAGCATGAAAAATTTCTGCCATAAAGTCGTGCGGCTCTATTTGAGTTGTATAAGGATTGTAAACTAAACCAATTGAAGTAATAAATTCTTTAGAAAAACTTTGCCAGTTTTTTTTTGGGTAGGCAGAGATATGCGCATTAAAATTTCCAACAGCCCCATTAATTTTGCCTAATATTTCTTGTTTTTTTAATTGTATAATCTGCCTCTTAATTCTATATCCAAAATTAGCAAATTCTTTTCCTACTGTTGTTGGGCTAGCAGTTTGACCATGTGTTTTTGCTAGCATAGAAATTTCCGAGAATTTAGTTGAGTACATAGATGTTTGTTTCAAAATAGATTCAATTTCGGGTATCAGAATCGACTGCAAACCTTCTTTTAACATTGAAGCATAGGCTAGATTGTTTATATCTTCGGATGTACAAGCAAAATGAATAAACTCATTAACCTTAATTATTTCTTTTTCATTTTTAAGTGTATCTTTAAGCCAGTATTCAATAGCTTTTACATCATGATTGGTAACTTTTTCAATTTTTTTTATCGCTTGAGCATCGATTTGGCTGAAATTCTTGATAATAAGATTTAGCTTAGTTACTAGCTTAGCCGAAAATTTTGGAACTTCTTTTATTTCCTTATCTTTGCTAATGGCTATAAGCCATAATATTTCAATTCTGACCCTATTATGAATTAGACCATATTCGCTAAATATTTTTCTTAAGGGTTCAGTTTGAACGGAATATCTTCCATCTATTGGAGAAATTGCAGTTAACGCAGAAATCATAAAACACCTTTTAAATTTATAATTATATTTTACATTAAAAATGATTTAATTTTTTTATGCTGCTTAGATTTATTTAATCTTTGGGAAATTCTTTTATTTACTCTAAAATAGGATGTAATAGTTATATTCAATATTGAAATAAGGAATTAAATGTTAGATTTGTATCTATCTGATCAAAATGAAAGAAAAAGCCAAGGATTGCCGCCACTTCCTCTCAACGCAGAGCAAACTGTATCTTTAGTAGAGTTATTAAAAAAAGACTCAGCTAAAGACCCTGATTTACTCTTAAGTTTGTTAGAAAAAAGAGTTCCAGCTGGTGTGGATCAAGCTGCATTTGTAAAGGCTGCTTTTTTAACTGACTTGGCTAAGAATAATGCACATTCACCTTATATAGTTGATGATCATGCAATTAAACTTTTAGGAACTATGCTGGGTGGTTACAATGTTCAATCCCTAATTGCATTATTAGATACTGACAAAGCGGAACAAGCTACTAAAGCATTATCAAAAATAACACTTATTTTTGATGCATTTTACGATGTTGAAAAACTGCATAAGAATGGGAATATTTATGCAACGAATTTAATTAAATCATGGGCGGAAGCTGAATGGTTTACTTCTAAGAACGCTATCCCAGAAACTCTGAAAGTCAAAATTTTTAAAGTAGATGGCGAGACAAATACGGATGACTTATCTCCAGCTCAAGACGCATGGTCAAGAGCTGACATTCCGCTTCATGCTAAATCTATGTTTATTAATAAAATTCCAAATATCTTTGAAATAATAGAAACCCTTAAGTTAGAAAATTTACCTATAGCTTTTGTTGGCGATATTGTTGGAACAGGCTCATCTAGAAAATCAGCTATAAACTCTTTGCAGTGGCAATTTGGCCAACAAATACCCTATATACCCAATAAAAATTCTGGTGGAATAATTCTGGGTACAAAGATTGCACCAATATTTTTTAATACAGCTGAGGATTCAGGAGCGTTACCGATTGAATGCGATGTTTCAAACTTGAATACAGGAGATGTGGTTGAAATAAACCTTAAAGATAAAAAAATTATTGATAAAAATGCAAATGAGTTAGTAAACTTCAATCTTAAACCGGTAACAATTTTAGATGAATTAAGGGCTGGAGGCAGAATACCTTTAATTATAGGAAAGGGCCTTACAGAGAAAGCTAGAACCTCTTTGAAATTAAAGCCTTCAGATAAATTTATAAATATTGTAGCTCAAGATGTATCAGATAAAAAAGGATTCACACTGGCTCAGAAAATTGTTGGTAAAGCATGTGGTGTTGGTGGTGTTCGACCTGGAGTGTACTGCGAACCAAAAATAAATACTGTTGGCTCACAAGACACAACTGGAGCGATGACTCGAGACGAATTGAAGGAATTAGCCTGCCTTGGGTTTACTGCAGACTTAGTGATGCAAAGTTTTTGTCATACCGCAGCTTATCCAAAACCAGTGGATATTGAGCTACAACATTCCCTTCCAGACTTTATAAGTAGTAGAGGGGGTGTTTCATTAAAAGCAGGCGATGGCGTTATTCACTCATGGCTGAATAGAATGATTTTGCCAGATAGAGTAGGTACAGGAGGAGACTCGCATACTAGATTTCCAATTGGTATTTCTTTCCCAGCCGGCTCAGGTTTAGTTGCATTCTCCGCTGCCATAGGTGTAATGCCACTAGATATGCCAGAATCAGTTTTAGTTCGTTTTAGTGGCGAAGTTCAACCAGGAATTACATTGAGAGATTTAGTTAACTCAATCCCTTATTTTGCAATTCAAAAAGGCGAGTTAACTATTGGCAAGAAAGATAAGAAAAATGTATTTAATGGCCGTATCCTTGAAATTGAGGGTTTACCAGACCTTAAAGTAGAGCAAGCTTTTGAGTTTTCTGATGCGTCTGCTGAAAGATCATCAAATGGATGCACTGTAAGACTTGATGATAAACCTATAATCGAATTTTTAAATTCCAATATTGTATTAATGCAAAATATGATTGCTGATGGTTATAAAGACTCTCGAACATTAGAGAGAAGAATTAAGGACATGCAAGAATGGCTTAAGGAACCAATTTTGTTAGAGCCAGATAGCGATGCTGACTATGCCTATATTTTAGATATAGATTTAAATAGTGTAACCGAACCTTTAATTGCTTGCCCTAATGACCCAGATAATATTAAGAAGTTATCTGATATTGCAAATAATAAAATTGATGAAGTTTTTATTGGGAGCTGTATGACTAATATTGGTCATTATCGTGCTGCTGCAAAAGTATTGGAAGGAAAAACTAATATTAAAGCTAAGTTATGGATTGCTCCGCCGACCAGGATGGATGAATCACAACTTAAAAAAGAAGGAATTTATTCAACTTTTAATTCAGTTGGGGCTCGAACTGAGATACCTGGTTGTAGTTTGTGTATGGGAAATCAAGCAAGGGTTGAAGACAATGCTACTGTTTTTTCAACAAGTACGAGAAATTTTGACAATCGCATGGGTAAGGGCGCACAAGTTTATCTTGGGTCTGCTGAATTAGCTGCTTTATGTTCACTTTTGGGGTATATACCATCTAAAGAAGAGTACTTAAAATTGATGGCTGAAAAAATTGATAATGATTCAGATGAAATTTACAAGTACCTTAATTTTGACCAACTTACTGACTACAAAAATAACAAAGTAATTGAAATAAATCCAGTTTCATAATGTCATATGGAATATGATTCCAGCTGTAAAGATTGTGAGAGGTTAAGCTTTTTTTTAACCCAAGTAAAAAATAAAAACCCAGATTATTTTTGTAAGCCAGTCCCTTCTTTTGGAAAAAAAAATTCTCCTTTTCTGATAGTTGGTCTAGCGCCAGGTATGCATGGCGCAAATAAAACAGGAAGACCTTTTACTGGAGACCATGCAGGAATTTTGCTTTATAAGGCATTGTATAAATTTGGATTTTCTAATCAAGAAAAATCTCAGTCAATTAGCGATAATTTAATATTAAAAAATTGTAGAATCACTAACGCAGTTAAATGTTTACCACCTGATAACAAACCTAATCATCAAGAGATTAAAAATTGTAATAAATTTCTCAAGTCTGAAATAAGTAAATTGAAACATGGATCAATTTTACTTGCATTAGGATTAATTGCTCATAATGCAATTATGACAGCATTGAATTTGACCAAGAAAGAGTATAAATTTTCTCATGGCAAAAGACATATTTTACCAAATAATTTAGTTATGTATGATAGTTATCATTGTAGTCGTTACAATACTCAGACAAAAAGATTAACTGAGGAAATGTTTTATGAAGTATTTTTATCAATTAAAACTGAAATGGAGAGATAAATGCCTTATATCAATGTAAAACTCGCGGGAAATTTGAATAAAGATCAAAAAAAAGAAATTGCTAAAGAAATGACTGAGCTGATGCAAAGAGTAGCAAAAAAACCAGCATCTTATACTTATATAGTTTTTGAGGAAGTTAGAAGTGAAGATTGGGCAATTGGTGGACATTTATTAGGGTAGTTTTGGAAGATTTAAAATTAAAAATTAAAAATTTTCCTAATTTACCTGGTGTTTATCGAATGATTAACTCCAAGTTAGAAGTTATTTACATAGGAAAAGCGAAAAATTTAAAAAAAAGAGTTGCTTCCTATTTTGTAAAAAATCAATCGAGTCCTCGAACAAGATTAATGGTCAGTAATATTAATACGATTGAATTTACAATTACCAATACAGAGGCTGATGCTTTAATTCTTGAAAATAATTTAATAAGAGAACTTTTACCTCGCTACAATGTGATTTTTAGAGATGATAAGTCATACCCTTATCTCATGGTTACAGGAGATAAATTCCCAAGATTAATGTTTCACCGTGGGTCACAAAAAAAAGAAAACCAATACTTTGGGCCATTTCCAAATTCTAATGCTGTTCGTCAAAGTATCCAATTGCTCCAAAAAGTCTTTATGCTGAGAACCTGCGAAGCCTCTGTATTTAATAATAGAACTAGACCTTGTTTACAGCATCAAATTAAAAGATGTACGGCTCCTTGTGTTGGGTTGATAAGTGATTTTGATTACAAAAATGACACTAAACAAGCAGCCTTATTTCTGAAGGGAAAAGATACTGAAGTAATAAAAGACCTAACGAACAGAATGAATAAAAGTTCGGATGAGTTTAATTTCGAAAGAGCTGCTATATTTAGAGATAGAATTCAAAGTTTGAGACAGGTTCGGCTTAAGCAATCCGTCAGCGATTTTAGTGAAGATGATGCGGATATTATTGCAATATCCGAAGACCTTGGTCAAGCGTGTGTTAATTTGGTTATGATTCGCGGAGGAAGGCATCTTGGAGATAAAAGTTTCTTTCCTAAAAATTCTGTAGAGCAAAATATAGAAAATATAGTTGAGGTATTTATAACTCAATATTATGACCAAAAAGAACCACCCCCAGTTCTGGTGATCGAACAAAAGTTCGATATTAATCTTATTAACAGTTTTTTTACTTTAAAAAAATATCCCTCAATCAAAATTATCTCTAAAATTCTAGGTGATAAAAAAATGTGGTTAATGATGGCAAATAGAAACGCTAAAATTGCCCTCACTCAAAAAAATAATGAGCATGCTAGTCAGGTTAAAAGAATTATAGCTTTTAGGAAGCTACTAGACCTACCTGAGCATGTAGATAGAATCGAATGCTTCGATATTAGTCATACAATGGGGGAGAGAGCTGTGGGCTCTTGTGTAGTTTTTGATAAAAACATGATGCAAAATAAAGAGTATCGGCGCTACAACATTAAAAATATAGAGCCAGGAGATGATTATGCAGCAATGCGGCAGGTATTAGAAAGAAGATATAAAAAAATAATTTCAGAAGACCTTGTAAAACCAGATATTATTTTAATTGATGGAGGGAAGGGCCAGTTGAGTGTATCAAAGGATATAATGGAGGAATTAGGCATCTCTGATATTATGCTTGTTGGAGTATCAAAAGGACGTTTAAGAAAATCAGGAACTGAAACATTGATTACTTCAGATGGAGTAATTTTAGAGGATATTGACCAAAGCGACTTAGGTTTTCATTTGATTCAACAAATTAGAGATGAAGCCCATAGATTTGCGATAACTGGACATAGGGCTAGAAGAGACAAAGCAAGAGTTACATCTTCAATTGAAGAAATTGAGGGAGTCGGGTTGAAGAAGCGAAAAAGTCTTTTAGTCTACTTTGGAGGGCTTGATGGTATAAAAAATGCAACGATTGAAGAGCTAATACTGGTAGAGGGAATTAGTAAGAAAATAGCTGAAGCAGTCTTTAATTTTTTTCATTAAACATTATAAATTTATGATTTTAAACATTCCAAATAATCTTACTTTACTTAGAATTGCTTTAATTCCGTGTCTTATTTTAGTTTTTTATTTATCAGATGACACTCTTTCTGCTTATCAAAAAAATCTAACTGCTACATTGATATTTTTGTTTGCTGCAATTACAGATTGGTTAGATGGTTATTTAGCAAGAAGGTTAAATCAAACATCTGATTTCGGCGCATTTATTGATCCAGTAGCTGATAAATTAATTGTTATTGCAGCATTAATTTTACTTGTCGAATTGGGCCGAGTTGAATCAATAATCGCATTTATTATCATTGCAAGAGAGTTTACGATTAGCTCTTTAAGAGAGTGGATGGCAACACTTGGGAAGTCTGGAGGAATAGCCGTTGCATTTATCGGCAAACTTAAAACAACAATGCAAATGATTGCAATATTATTTTTACTTTATTATGAAAATATTTTATTTGTTCCAGTTGCTGCAGTAGGTAAAATTTTAATTTATATTGCAGCTTTATTAACAATGATATCTATGATTTACTATCTAAAAATAGCATTCAAAATTTTAAAAAAAAATAAAGATTATTGAACAATATTGACAGGTTACAAAAAGAAGCTAAAATACTGCCTTCTCAATGCGGGAATAGCTCAGCTGGTAGAGCGATACCTTGCCAAGGTATAGGTCGCGAGTTCGAACCTCGTTTCCCGCTCCATCATTTCTTCTTTACTAAAAGAAGATCGCTTCTTAAGGAAGCATTTTGCACTTACTTTAGAGTTATTTGTTGTATCAGTAATATGCAGTAATTGCTTTAAAGCAAAAATGGCGCGTTAGCAAAGTGGTTATGCAGAGGCCTGCAAAGCCTTAGACGCCGGTTCGATTCCGGCACGCGCCTCCACTTTATAAAGTGATGATAAAATATTCAATTTGCCCGGATGGTGAAATTGGTAGACACAAGGGACTTAAAATCCCTCGACTTTACGGTCGTGCCGGTTCGATTCCGGCTCTGGGCACCATAATTCTCCTTAAAAATAACTTATTTATTAAGTTTTTTTAAGGATTTATTATTAAAAATAGGCAATCTAGATGCATCTTAAAGAAAAGATAATAGATTCAAAAGTCTATGATTCCTTAGTCAGTAAAGGTATTAACCCTGCTTTGTCATCCTTGTTTGCCTCAAGAGATATTGGTTCAATTGATGACATTGATTACAAGTTAGATAAATTACTATCGCCAGACTTACTAAAATCTGTGAGGGAAGCTTCAAATCTATTAATTGATAAAATTGATACGAATCAAAAAATTATTATTATTGGAGACTATGATGCTGATGGTGCAACAGCTACAGCATGTGGGTATCTAGGTCTAAGAAAATTTGGTGCTGATGTAGATTTTATTGTACCAAATAGGTTTAAGTTTGGTTATGGACTAACACCAGAGATTGTTGATTTAGCTTATAAAAAAAAACCATCATTAATCGTAACAGTTGATAATGGAATTGCTAGTATTGCAGGGGTAAAAAAAGCAAAATCTTATGGTATAGATGTTCTAATCACAGATCACCATTTACCGGCAGAACATCTCCCTGATGCAAACTTTATCGTAAACCCCAATCAAGCTTTCTGCGAGTTCCCTAGTAAAAACTTATGTGGAGTAGGTGTAATTTTTTATGTTTTACTTGCATTACGGATAGAGTTAAGAAAAATAAATAGATTTACTGTTGAGCCAGAACCAATACTTTCTGATTTGCTTGATTTAGTCGCACTAGGAACAATAGCTGATTTAGTTAAGCTTGATTATAATAATAGAATACTAGTAAATTTTGGGATTAAAAAGATTAGAAGTGGAAATTGTAATTTTGGTATTGAAGCCCTTGCTCGTCTTAGTAAAAAAAGATTAGAAAACATTAAAACCTCAGATTTATCTTTTTCAATAGCACCTAAAATTAATGCTGCTGGGAGGCTAGATGATATGGCTATAGGCATTAAATGTCTAATTTCAATGAGCAAAAATGAAGCAGAAGGATATGCTAAGCAGCTAGCAGTTTTTAATGAGCAAAGAAAGCTTGTTGAAAATAAAATGAAAGATGATGCTTTATCTGTACTTTCTAATTTTGTAGTTGAAGACAGTTACACAATCACAATGTACGATATTAATTGGCATCAAGGTGTTGTTGGTATAGTAGCCTCAAGACTTAAAGAAAAATATTATCGACCAACTATAATATTTGCTAAAGATGGCAGTGGGCTTCTTAAGGGGTCAGGAAGATCAATATCATCTTTTCACTTAAAAGATGCTCTTGACTTAATTAGTAAAAGAAAACCGGACCTTATTTTAACTTTCGGTGGACATGCAATGGCTGCCGGCTTAACAATAAAAGAAGACAACTTCAATATATTTTGCACTGAGTTTGAAGTTGTAGCAAAGAGATTATTATCTCAAGATGATCTAAATTTAGTTACTGAATTTGATAAATCAATACCGAAAGAGCTCTTGAATCATGAAACTATAATGGCAATAAATTCACAGGTGTGGGGGCAAGGATTTCCAGCACCAGTTTTTTTTGGAGTGTTCGATGTAGTTCAGCAAGAAATTGTTGCTAATAAACATAATAAATGTGTCTTAAAAAATGAAAATGGTAAAAATGATGCAATTTTTTTCAATTTTAGTGGGGTATTGGCTGATAGAATAGAGGCTACATATACGATTGAATTAAACGAATTCAATCGAAAACCTTCTATGCAATTAATTATTAAGAGTGAAAATGAAAGAAAATAAAAAAATAATCATCGCAAATATGAAAATGAATGGGTCTTTGAGTTTTAATGCAGATTATTTAAATACTATTAAGAGCGATCTTAATAATTATAAAAATTTAAATATTGGCCTATGTTTACCTTATCCTTATTTATATCAAGCAAAAGAATTTCTTGAGGGTACAAATATTGGGTGGGGAAGTCAAAATGTTGCTAAATTTGAAAATGGTCCTCATACCGGCGAAGTAAGTGCAGAGATGCTTAAAGAGTTCGATAGTCAATATGTGATTGTTGGCCATTCCGAGAGAAGTACCGCTTACTGCGAGTCAGATGAAAATATTGCCGATAAGTTTGAAAGAATCAAGAAGTATAATATGTGCCCAGTATTATGTGTTGGCGAAACTTTAATTGAGCGCGAGGCTGGAATAATGGAGAGAGTAGTTTCGACTCAGATTGATACCATTATAAAAACTTATGGTGCAGATATTTTTGAAAATTCAATTGTTGCATATGAACCAATATGGGCAATTGGATCTGATTTACCTGCTTCACCAGACCAGGTAAATAAAATGTGTAACTTTATTAAAGAGCATATTTGTAAGAGCTATAACTCGGATTTTGAAAACTTTAATATTATTTACGGTGGAAGCGTAAACTCTAAAAATGCGGTACAATTGTTTACTTCTGAAGGCTTAGATGGGGTGTTGATTGGAAGAGCTTCGATTAACATTAGTGAATTTTCCCAAATTTGTTCAATAGCAGAAAATAGTTAATTATAAATATTTTTGATTGGTGTTTCTTATATGGAAAATTTAATTCTAATTATTCATGTCATTACAAGTCTGACTGTAATTGGACTTGTTTTAATACAGCATGGAAAAGGTGCTGATGCAGGTGCAGCTTTTGGTGGAGGAGGCGGTTCTGGAAGTGTATTTGGTGTACAAGGCTCATCAAACTTTTTAACTCGTGCTACATCCATAAGCGTTACCATTTTCTTTTGTACTAGCATTGCTTTAGCTTTTATTGCGAGTTCAAAACATCAAGCTACATCATCAATTGATATTGCAGTAGGCCAACCTGGATTAGTAGAAAAAGATACTCAAGATATTCCAAACTAACATGACTAATAAATTTGCCGTCGTGGTGGAATTGGTAGACACGCTACCTTGAGGGGGTAGTGACGAAAGTCGTGAGAGTTCGAGTCTCTCCGACGGCACCATTTACTTTTATTCAATATTTAGATAGATAAGATAATGGCTAACAAAAAAAATCCTACCAACCCACAAATTTTATTACAAAATGCACAAAAATTTATTCAAAATAATAAATTTGAATTAGCTTCAAAGATTCTTAAAGAAGGCCAAGCAAACTTCCCAAAAGAATTTTTATTTATTAATCTATTAGCCCAAATATCATTACGAAATAAAAAAATTATTGATGGAATTACTCTTCTAAAACAATCACTTCAAATTAACCCACAACAACAATTAGTTATGTTTGATCTAGGAATTGCACTTTCACTAAATGACCAGCTAGATGAGGCAGTAATATTTTTTGATAAGTCTATTGAATTGGAGCCAAGAAATCTAAAAGTTTATGTTAGAAAAGCAATTACTTTAAGAAAATTAAATAGAGTAAACGATTCAATAGATTGCTATCAAAAGATAATTGATTTGGACCCTAACTTTATTGATGCATATACAAATAAAGCAGAATTATTGTATTCTATTGGGGAGCTTGAAGAGTCGCTACATTTTTATCAACAAGCGATTAAAATTGATATAGAGAATCCAACATTGTTCATTCGCTGCGGAATAATTTTTAGTAAGCTTGATCGAATTGGTGAAGCTATAAGCTCTTATAAAAAATCAATTGCAATAACATCAGAGAATCCAGGCGCATTTAAAAATCTTGCTTATATTTTTAAAGATTTAAGACAGTATGATGAAGCCTGTTTTTATTTAAAAAAAACAGCTGAGATTAATCCAGATTATGAGGTACTTACAAACCTTGCACAAATCTATTGCCAGCTTGGCAACTATAAAGAAGGAATTGTGCATTACGATAAGGCAATCAAGGTTCAACCAGGAAATGCTGAGGCACATGCACTGAAAGCCTATGCTTGGAATTCACAAGGTCAATTTGATCAAGCAATATTATCTTTTAATAATGCTTTAAATGTTGACAAAGATTTTAAATATTCATATGGCGATCGTTTTCACGCTAAAAAAAATATTTGTGACTGGAGCAACTTCGAACAGGATTTAAATTGGCTTAATTTAAAAATCAAAGAAAGAAAATCTGTGGCAGTACCGTTAGCTATATGTGGGTTTTTTGATGACCCTGGTACTCATAAGCTCGGAACCGAGTTATTTGTTAATGATAAATTTCCACTTGATAACTCTCTTGGCCCAATAAACAAATACCCGAAAAATAAAAAAATAAAAATAGGCTATTTTTCTGGAGACTTTTCTGAGCACCCTGTGGCCTACTTAGTTACAGAGTTATTCAAAATGCATGATAAATCTAAATTTGAATTATATGCTTTTTCCTATTCTACTAATGCAGAATCTAAAATAAGGTTAAGAATTCAAAAATCATTTGATGAGTTTATTGATGTATCAAATCATGGGGATAAACAAATTACACTCATGTCTAGAGAGAAAAATATTGATATTGCAATAGATTTAAGCGGACACACTAAAAATAGTAGACCCTCAATTTTCGCAATGAGAGCCGCGCCTATACAGATTAACTTTTTAGGTTATCCAGGAACAACAGGAGCAAGCTATATTGACTATAATATTTCAGATAAATTTATTATTCCAAAAGAATTGCTAAAATATTATTCAGAAAAAATAATTTACTTACCAAAATGCTACCAGCCTAATGAAGAAAAAATAATTCCTGGTACTAAAGTTTTTTCCAGAAGATCTGAAGGCCTACCTGATTCTGGTTTTGTATTTTGTTGCTTTAACAATAGCTGGAAAATCACACCACAAATTTTTAAAGTATGGATTCGACTTCTTTTATCTGTAGACGGAAGTGTTTTATGGTTTCCAGGATTTTCTTCTTTTGCAATTAAAAATTTAAAAAAAGAATGCGCTAAATTAGGGGTAGATGAAAATAGATTAATATTTTCATCCATTGAGAAACTTAGGCAAGACCACCATAAAAAAATAAAGTTAGCAGATATATTTTTAGACTGTTTTCCTTATGGAGCTCAAAGTACAGCTACCGACTTCCTTCGAGTTGGAATACCAATTGTAACCTTAAGAGGGCTAACATTTTCTAATCGAGTTGCTTCAAGCCTCTTAATGAACTTAAACCTTCCTGAATTAATAACGACAACAGAAGTTGATTACGAAAACTTAGCAATAAAATTAGCTAATAATCCTAAATACTTAAATGAAATTAAAGCTAAGCTTATTTTAAATGTTGAAACTTCTTCAATTTTTAATGTTGAAGAATATACTAGAAGTGTTGAATCTGCATATACTATGGCTTATGAGAGATACCATGACAATCTTAATCCTGAAAATCTTGAGCCGCTATAAATGTCATCTAATATAAATAATGTAGAGTTATCGTATGATGATTTAACTCCTGTTTATAAATTAACTTCTGTTGGTGATTTTAAGCAAGCGTTGTCGATCCTAGATATCCTCTCACAAAAATTTTCAGATAATCATAATTTGTATACTATT